>Ga0209396_1001713_pt1 | contig 23858 bp, 15 predicted proteins | sample GOMGulsemesocosm_6_FD_184638 | JGI IMG/M metagenome (GOLD analysis project Ga0209396, IMG submission 184638) | Methane-oxidizing microbial communities from mesocosms in the Gulf of Mexico - GOM8C Gulf of Mexico (SPAdes) (version 2) | ecosystem: Environmental > Aquatic > Marine > Cold seeps... | reverse complement strand
TAAAACCCTCTGTAATTGGCCTGAAACTAATTCATCTTTTATAAATACTGACGGTAGAAGCCCAACGCCTAATCCGCATTTAATACTATTAATTGCACTCGTAGATGTATTCATTTTTATTAAAGTATTACTGTCAAAAATTAAATTTTTAGATGCATCGCAATTTAATATGCTTTTTGATTGCCAAGGCAAAATAATAAGAGATTGATGCTTTAAATTTTCAGTTGTAATTGCTTTAGCTTTTGCAATGTATTTAGGGGAAGCAACTAATACACTATCAAGCTTACCAATTAAAATCGCTTTGTAATTACTATCTTTTTGTGGACCAACAGAAATAGCTAAATCTAATTGATTACTAAGCAAGTCCAAGCGCTCATCTGTATAAATTAGCTCAGGTGCTAATTCTGTGTATTCTTCGCATAAGCTCGCAATAATTGGCGTTATTAGGTTTGCTTCAAATGCGTGGGGTGCAGTAATTGCCATACGGCCTGTGGGTTCATTCTTGTATGTAGCTAAGTCTTGTAGCGTGTCCGATAGTAAGTCGACTAATTGCGTACTTCTTTTTGCTAGTAACTCACCTGAAATTGTTAAATTTAATGTACGCGTACTTCTATTTAATAATCTAGTATCTAAAGCTGTTTCTAACTGTGTTATATACAAACTAACAGCTGATTTTGTATGGCCTAGAGATTGGGCCGCTAATGTAAAAGACCCTTTATTAACTACTTCATCAAATACGAGCATTTGATACGCCAGCTTCTTTTGTTCAGATTTAATGAACATACATTTCACTATTTGGTTAATTATCTTTGGTTTGAATAACAATAAACTGTACTGCATCAAATAACAAGGAATCACATCATGAGCCAGGCAATTAGAAATGAAGTAATACAAGCAAGCAAAAATTGGATAAATAACTTTAATAATGGTGATGTTAAAGCATGTATCGATAGGTATTCATCAACTTCATTTATGCAAGTACACCCGTTTGGTCGTTTTAATTCTAAATCAGAAATATCAGATTTTTGGCAAAGCTTCGCAAAAAGTAATCCAAGCGACTTAGTTTATAAAAATGTACAGATAAAAGTACTCAATGCCACACAAGCAATATTATCTGCGAATTGGAGTATGAATATTGCGAGTGGTTTTATAACTAAAGAACTTTGGACTTTAGCTGAAGATGGGCAATGGTATTTAGAAGAAGATGACTTCAGCGTTTTAACTCAACTGACTGAACCATTAACTGAAGATAAGCGCACTGCCTTGGTATTAGTCGACTTTCAGAATGATTATTTTAAAGGTGGTAAATTCCAACTTGAAGCAACAGAACAAGCTGCCGTTCAAGCAGGTAAGTTACTGAACTTATTTAGAAATAACCATCAACCCGTGATCCATATTCAGCACATATTTAAAGATCATAGTTCACCTTTTTTTGCACCTAATACAAACGGAATAGAAATACACCATAGTGTGGCTCCAAAAGGAAAAGAAATCGTTATCGTGAAACACCATATTGACAGCTTTACAGAAACTGACCTTGAGCAAACATTAGTTGAATTAGGTATTCACAACTTAGTTATTGTAGGTGCAATGGCCCAAGCCTGTGTGCAAACAATTTGTAGAACAGCAACCCATAAAGGATATGAATGTACTGTTATTGAAGATGCTATAGCTGCACCTAAACTAGCTTATAAAAATAATCAGTTTGATGGCAAAGAAATTGTTGCTGCTAATTTATTATCTTTAACTTTTGGTGGTACACAGATCAGTTGTGTTGAAGAATGGTCAAAATAAAACGCTTGAACCGTTAATATATAAGCCAATTTATAATATTGGCTTATATATTTTTTATTAAATTACTGTGCGACTAAATACCATTGTCCAATTTACTTCCCACGTTTTGCCATCGTCTTTTGAGAATGCTTGCTCCCATTTAGGCGTCATTGGGTCTAGTGAATTCCATTTAAATCTCACTTTTACTGCGATACCTTGATATATATCATCAGCATAAAATACGCCAAATCCATTTTCAAATCGCCCCACTACAGGCACATCTAGGGTGTCAGGAAAACGCCCATCCAACCACCAAATAGACCAATGTTTCAATACTTCATTATAAGAACGCATTGCCACTGCTCTGACTGATGAATCAGGGAAATGAAGATGGTTATCTTCTAAATTACCAAAACCGCCAAGTATTTTTCTGGTTGATGAATCACCGTTAAATTCTTCCCATTCATTACAACCATTTAAAATACTTTTAAGTTTTCTGTGCTTTACAGTCCAATCACCAATTATAAAATCGAAGTCGGTCGGGGCATGGCTGTCAAAATCTTTAAGCATAATAACTCTCATTAATCCTTTTTAATATACGGCAACACTAACACTGTACAAATATACAGTCAAAGCTAAGTTTACTGTAACTTGGCATTAATAGCTTAAAATCGAGACCAAAGTATCATTGCTTTTTATTATATGATTTATCACTCTAGTGTGATAATTAAACAAGTTTAAATAATAATGAAAAAACTAATAACACTAATAGCCTATCTGTTCACTCCTATCGTTTTTGCACATTCACAACATATACAACACGCTACAGATTGGATCTCTGACAATATTTTTACACAAGGTGTAGAAGGCCCCGCAGTTGATAATTCAGGTAATTTGTTCGCGGTAAATTTTAAAAGTGAAGGAACGATAGGCATAGTTACAGAAAAAAATAATGCTAAGTTGTTCATAACATTACCTAAAGAGAGTACTGGGAATGGCATACGGTTTGATAATAAAAATAATATGTATATCGCAGATTATAGTGGTCATAACATATTAAAAGTTGATGCCGACAATAAGAAAGTCTCCGTATTTGCGCATAACCCTAAAATGAATCAGCCAAATGATTTAGCAATGATGAAATCAGGAACCTTATTTGCGAGCGATCCAAACTGGTCAAGTAATACTGGTAACTTATGGCGTATTGATACCAATGGGACAACCCATTTATTAGAATCAGACATGGGTACGACTAACGGTATTGAAGTAAGTTCTGATCAAAAGTATTTATATGTTAATGAGAGCATGCAAAGAAAAATATGGGTTTATGATATCCAAGCGGATAACTCACTTAAAAATAAACGTTTATTAATTGAATTCTCAGACTTTGGACTTGATGGTATGCGTGTTGATATTAAAGGTAATTTATATGTCGCCAGATATGGTAAAGGTGTAATAGCTAAAGTATCGCCACAAGGTAAACTACTTTGTGAAATAAAACTTAAAGGGAAGTATCCTACCAATGTGGCTTTTGGTGGTAAAGATGGTAATCAAGTATTTGTCACTATGCAAAAGCGTGGTGCAATTGAAACATTTATGGCAGGATTTCCAGGTGCAAGCCAAGTTAATTAACTGCTATTAATCATAGAAAAAACTTCATTCAACTATTAATTCCTAGTATTATCGAAATATAAACAATGAATTGATAAAACATATTATGGATATAGAAGTAATTGCTAAAGCATTTAAAGAGTTAGGACATGTAACACGTTTGGCTATCTTTAAACGAGTTGTTAAGTCAGGTTCTCAAGGTATCGCTGTTGGTGACATTCAAGATCAATTAAGTATTCCAGGCTCTACCCTTTCTCATCATGTTTCTAGTTTAGCCGCTGCAGGTTTAATAAAACAACGACGAGAAGGTCGTACTTTATATTGTGTTGCCCAATATCCTAGGTTAATGGAAGTATTACACTTTTTACAAGATGAATGCTGTGCTGATGAGTGTGGAAAAAATATATAAGTAATTTTACGAACCAAGTAGTAGAATTCAACTTTAAGTATCAAAGGTCTCTTTCTTTAATGTATTCAAAGTTTAGTCACACAAGTTTCATATTTTTCTCTATTTTTATATTCTCTTTTGCACCAGATTATATTTATAGCCTGGTTAATGAGCATTATATAGGAAATCAAACAGGAAAAAGTGTTGTTACATCAATCGTATTAGTTACACTTATTAGCTTATCTAAACCTAATTTACTTGTGAAATTAATATTCTTGTTTTTAATATTCTTACAAACTAGCCAATTAATGTACTTTCATTATTTTGGATCTTTTTATAGTGCTTTTGACCTTATTTTAGCTTTAAGAGAAACGACTGATGCATTAACTGCGTTTTGGGATGTGAGTCTATTTTTACTAATACCTTTGTCTATTTCCCTTATTTTTTCAAGCGCAGCTTTTTTCTTTTATAATAAATTTTGTACAAAATCAGTATCATTTATCGGTGTTAATGTCTTGTTATATTTAGTTTTATGTTTTCCTTTACTACAGTCTTTAAAATCTGATTCATCACAAAAATTTCAACCTAATTTAACTCAGTCAGCAATTAAAAATGGGCTTTATTCCTTTTCGTATTTTATAGCATTCCAAACAAAAAAAACTTTAGGTTTTAATAAAGAAATGCCTGATTATGAAAAATATCAAATTAATAAAATACCAAGTATAGATGCAAATATAGTCGTAATTATGGGTGAAAGCTTAAGTACTCTAAATATGGGTCTATATGATTATGAACGCCAAACTACACCTAATTTAACTAAGCTAAAAAGCGATCCTAATTTTGTATATCGCCATTCATTATCAAGTGCTGTATCAACTCGCGTATCCTTAGCCCTATTTTTTAATACTGTTTATGAACCTGATAATATATCTCACCTTCAGAGCATGAATACATCCTTATATAGGCTTGCAAAACTATCTGGTTTTAATACACATTACATTACAACTCAAAAAAATGCAGGGGGATTAACTTATTCATTCTCATTAAAAGATATAGATACATGGAAAGATGATAGTGATTTAAATCATTACCAGAGTAAATATGACGATAGATTATTGTTAGAACTTAATGCAATGAATTTAGATTACTCTAAGCCACAATTTATAACATTGCATATGAGAAGTGCCCATTCCCCTTATGTAGATAATTATCCTAATGAATTCAAAGCTTATCCAGTTGAAGGGGTGAACTATCATGATTATTTAAAAAACAGTTATGATAATTCCGTGAAGTATAATGATAAAATCATAACTGATATATTTAAGTTTTTTAAAAATACAGGTAAACCTACATACATATTTTCAACCTCAGATCACGGTGAATTAACTGGTCAAAATGGTAAGTTTGGTCACAATCAAGTTGATTTAGAAATTGCCAAAGTACCATTTTTATTTTATGGCGCTAATATATCGAAAGAATCCGTGAGTGGCATATCATCAGATTTGGGGATTTTACCTAATCATTACACTATTAGTAAAAAAATAGCTGAATTATTAGGGTATAAAATATCAAACCCAAATGAAGAAAAAAATAAATTTTTTCTTAATGGTACAGCTGTTTTCGGAGAAGCCGGATTCTTGAGCTATGACCTAGAGGCTGAAAAAGCTAAGTTGTGATTAACACAAATAATTTATCGTTCTAGTTTAGTTTGAACAAAATAATCACATTACTTAAAAAAGATCTGCTAAGGGTCAAAGCGCTTGAATGTATTTACCAGCTAGATTTACCAAATTGTTATTTAGCAGCAGGCTTTGTTAGAAACTTAGTCTGGGATCACTTGCATCAAAAGAGTGAGTCGACACCGCTAAATGATATTGATGTAATTTACTTTGATAATATGGAAAATGATCCAACAACTTATAAAAAAATAGAGTCTAGGCTTACATCATTTATGCCTGAGGTTAACTGGCAAGTACGTAATCAAGCTTTGATGCATAAACGTAATGATGATAAACCTTATAATAATTTATTGGATGCGATGAGCTATTGGCCAGAAAAAGAAACAGCCATAGCAATCAGAAAACTTAATCATGATGAGTATGAATGTATCTCTGCTTTTGGCTTTGAGTCATTGTTTAATTTACACCTCTCTCATAACACAAAGCGTTCCATCACAACCTTTAATCAAAGGGTTACCTCTAAAGCTTGGCTAGAACGCTGGGATAAGCTCACTATAATTAAAGGTTAACTGTCATCTTTTTCAAATAACTCCATTAAACCAATCAATGCGGTAAAAAATACTGCCCCAACAGGCCATAAAATCCAAGTGATACCCCAATTCATTGTCCATAAACTCCAACCTAAATAAATTGCAGTAAGTAACGGCCAATAAAAAGATGCGAGTTGCTCTGAACGTTTGTAACGCCTACTCTTTATTGATTCTTCACCATGATCTAACAAGATTGCATTATATGCCTCATGTTCAGCTGAAATGGGAGATATGACATAAACACCTGCTGAAATAATAAATAGCATTAAAATTATCATCAACATAACGACATCAGAGCCATCGAAAAACTGACTGACAACCATGACAGGCACAAAACTTATAATAAACATGAAAATACTCATAGATAGTTTTGTATTGTACTTAGGTTTAAATTTTTCTAATTTGTCCTTGAATATACTATGTACGCCGTATTCTAATTCAAACTTTTCATTGTCTATTACAGCAATTTCATTGTCGTATTGATTTGTTTTAATGAAAAAGTGAATGGCGATGGAAACCATGACTAAGATACTAACAACGCCTAATGGAGCTGCGATATCTCCTGTTATATTTAAGCGATTGGTTTCGGCCATAGCCATAAAGAAAAATAAAGGCACCACAGAGCAAATACACAGCATGACACCTTTAGTATTCAAACTTGATATTGCAAGCTTGCTTTGAACATATGAAGTCGCTTGCGCTAAATTAACACGAATTAAACTTGATTCTTGTGTTGTTTGATTTTTATTTTCAAAAGTTTCATTTTCATCTTTTAATAAAAAATCAGTTGTTACATCAAAAATATCTGCAAGCATAATTATTCTATTTATATCAGGTATGCTATTTGCGCTCTCCCATTTAGAAACAGACTGCCTAGACACATCTAATTTTTCTGCTAATTCTTCTTGTGACCAACCAAGTTGTTTTCTTAATTTAGCGATTTTGTCTGCTAATATCATTTTGTTTATTCCTTTATGTATTAATTGGTAGCCAGAATAGGAAAATCATTGGTTGCATACTATCAAGCATGCTTTGAATTTTGTCAACTTGAGGTTGCACAGAGTTAAGGTGCTGAATTAACTTGGTTTATTTTGCATTTTTCAATTGGAAATTATAATTTTATTTGGTATGAGTAATATTAACTTATTGAAAATCTACAATCATCACATAATTAGATTATAAACTTATACCTACTTTATGATATCTAAAGTAGTGTGAGGTTGATTAACAATCAAAATAAAGTTGAGATAATCAAAATAGACTATCCCAACAAGAGTGAAGATAAAATCAGTTTGAAATTTATTAAACAAGCTATGGTATTAACATACCGAAGAAGTTAATTTTAGCAAATGATATAATCCAAATAAATTATATGCCTTTATTTACAAAATTATCATACGCGATATTAGGCCAATTTATAGCACTATTATCACTTGTTCTTTTTGGCATAATATCATTAAAATTATGCTCTTTCATTTTACTATCTAATAATTCCACTAAACGTTTAGCTTGTAGAGATTGTTGGTTAATCAAATCATTTTTCTCAGTTTTATCGTTAATTAAGTTATATAGTTCAAACCTCTCATCAGTAAAGAAGTAGATTAACTTCCAATTGTTACTAATCACCGAAGTTGCAGGTTCTACACCACCATCAATATAGTCATTGCCATTATAATACTGTCCTTCAAAATGATAAGGCATAGCAAAATATTGTACTCTATTTATAAAATAACTTGGTTCACTAACTCCCGAAAATAAGCTAGACCAATCCAAAGCATCAATGTCAGTTCTGTGATCAATTGGTACGCCCGCAGCATTAAGTATTGTACTGTAAATATCTTCAATCATCACAGGAGCGTTATTTTTACTATTGGCAGTCACTCTTGCGGGCCATTTAACAACACCCGGAACACGATTCCCACCTTCATAGTTAGAAGCTTTACCGCTACGTAATGGAAAATTAAACTGCCAATCACCATAAAGTGACTTTTTGCCTCGACCTAGAACACGACCACCATTATCAGAATAGAAAATAACAAGTGTATTATCAGCGATTTTCAACTTATCAAGTTGTGTCATAACATATCCCAAACTCGCGTCTACACCTTCAATCATACTAGCATATTGTGCCTCGTACACAGGCTCTCCCGCAGTAAGCTTATAGTTTTTGAGGTATCTTTGGTGAGGCTGTATAGGTGTATGTACAGCATAGTGTGCCAAGTATAAAAAGAAAGGTTTATGGTCATTAATTGCAGGTTTGACAGCTTTCATAGCCTCAATAGTTAATGCTTCCGTAAGATGTATGTTTTTCTGCTTACTTGTACCTGAATAGTAACTTTCTAGTCCTTTTAAACGGCCTGGTTGTTTAATATTGCCATATTCATCAACAGGCTGATAACTTCCCGGAGCACCATAAAATGAACCGCCAATATTAATATCAAAACCTGCCATTACTGGTGTTGGACTTGTCTCGCTGCTGCAATGATGGCACACATGATATTTTCCTGCATGTACAGTAAGGTAACCTTGTTTTTGCAACAAAGCAGGTAACATATTTTCTGGTTTTTCGATTACTTTAGCGGGTGGAAATAACAAAGTGCCTGATTTATTCTTGGTTGCTACTATGTCACCTTTAACTTGATGACGAATAAAGTTTTGCCCTGTAAGTAAAGATACTCTTGAAGGAACACAAATCGCATTGGCTCTCGCGTTGGTCAGTGTCATACCCTGCTCTGCCATTTGTGCAAGATTAGGAGTTTTGTAGCGCTTATTGTATAACGTCTTCGACTCACTCATGGCCAAAGACGTGTCATTTAGTCCTAAGTCGTCTACTAAAAAAACAATCACATTTGGTTTGTTCTTATTTGCTTGTTTTTCTAATTGAATGGTAGGCGAATCTATAGATTTATCATTATTATCTTGATTTTTTTGAGTACAACCTGAAAGTGAAAGTACCCCATAAAGCGTTAATATTATAATTAACCAAGGAGATTTAAGCATTTACTTTTCTCCTTTTAATGTTTTAGAGCTCAGTGAACGATAAATAATGCCCTGCTGCTCAAAATATTTAACTTTGTTTTTTAATCGATTATTAAACCCTGACCATGTACGTTTTTCTTGTGCTGACCAAGCCACTTCAGACAAGCTTAATAAACGTGGGAAAATCATATATTGGGCATCAGCCATGGATTTAATGGTTTCACCCCAAAGTGCCGCTTCAACACCGATAATATTTTTAGCTGTAAGTCCGTCAATCATTAACTCGGGATCCCAGTTATAAGAATTTTCAATACTGTTATACCCAGCCCAATGTAAACCAATGGGCGCATCTTTATCGTATTTAAGATCTAAATAAGTTTTATTGGCTGGTGACATGATTATTTTACTACCATTCTCAGCCATATTGAGTGTGTTTTCACAACAATGTTTTTTAGTAGACCAGTCCTGACCCACAACATCTGCACTTAAGCCTTTTACACTGCCTAAGTCATTAGTCCAACCCACCATGGTTTTACCGTGTTTACTAATAATGTTACTGGCTTTTAACATAAAGTCGGCATAATCTTGGTGTTTGACCCATTTAGGCGTTTCATCACCACCCACATGGATATATTGGCCAGTTGTTCTTTTGGCTACTTCGCTAACAACATCTTCAAAAAAATCATAAATTTTAAGATTGGAAAAACACAAGGAACTAACACGCACTTTAATTCCGGTATAAGGCCAATCTGGTTTATCGCCATCACAATAAAGTTCTTCAGGATAAGAAGCTAATGCCGCTTTAACATGACCAGGCACATCAAGTTCTGGAATTAAAGTAATAAAACGCTCATCAGCATATTGCACTATTTCTTGGTATTCATCTAAGCTATAAAAGCAATTTTTACAGGTTTCTTTACCAACCGCAGAGTTACTACCAACCTCAGTAAGTTTAGGCCAGCTTGGAATGTTAATGCGCCAACCTTGGTCATCGGTTAAGTGAAAATGAAATACGTTATATTTATATTCAGCAAGATAATCAATTATTTGTTTCACTTCTGCTACAGTATAAAAGTGCCTCGCTACATCTAACATAAAACCACGATGCTCAAAACGCGGATAATCTTTGATAACGCCTGTGTTTAATGCGGCTTGTTTACCCTTTATTGTTAAAGGTATAAGTTGCTTAAGGGTTTGTATGCCTCTAAAAACACCAGCCTCAGAGCCTCCTACTATTCTTAATAACTGCTTTTCGATGACAATATTATAGGCTTCTGAGCCACCTGCCAATTCACTATCTACTAACAAAACTATCTGGCTTTGAGCACTATTAAGTGGTGATAAACTGGCATCAAGTAATTTTTTTTCACTCATCACATTAATGAGTACAGAAGGTTTAACTACGCTAGATAACTCTTTCTTTAAATAACTCGCTATTTTCACTAACTTAGGTTCACTAGCACTCACCAAAATTTGTTTGGTATTAGCTAAAACAAAATAATTAGTATCTTGTATTGCTAAAACTGGTAAAGGAATAATATTGTCATAATCAACCACTGAAATGCCTAACATTTCAGGGGTTTTGTCTAAAAGTTTTGTCGACTTATTACAGCCAAGCAATATGGATAAACTTGAAATGAGTAAAATACATATTTTGTATGAAGGTCGCATACCTTTTTCACCTTTGTAATAATATTGAGACAGTAATTCAACCATAATAAAATATGCGCTCATATAGGGGATCCCTTATCTACGACTAGTACTTTACCTATTTACTTATAGTGATTTAAAATTTACATTTATTCAGGTTAAGATCACAATTAAGTATCATTGAACCTCAAATTTATACTTCCAGTGTTACTGTACAAGTAAAAATTAGCATAGTGATTGACAACACTATAATAAAATTATCCATTACAGATGATGGTCTAGGGCTTAAAGCAGGCTGGAAAATACAATTCTTATGGTTTAAAAGGTATAAGTGAAATACCAATTAATGATCAAACTAGAAGAGAAGATCATTTAGATAAATTGTAACTTTCACTATTTTGCATGGTTCGTGTTGTAATTATGAGCATTACCTTACAGTTGATTTTAACCATTCCCTATATTAACGTGGATAAAGGCAAAGGTATGATAATGAAAACAACTTTAAAACAGGCCTCTAATGAAAATATATACCTCTGTAATGCTCTTAATCTTTACATTAACTTTGTTTTTTTCTTCCAATACTTATGCAAACCAACACGTTAACAGTAAAATAAAACCTAATGTGGTATACTTTTTAGTGGATGATTTAGGATGGAGTGACATTGAAAATAACGGCTCTAAGAGCTACCAAACACCCAATATAAATAAACTGGCTAATGAAGGAATGTCATTTAAAGATGCTTATGCAACTCATCCTTTATGCATCGGCTCTCGTTTTTCATTAATGACTGGAAAATACCCCGCACGTATCAAAAAATCAAAGCGTTTTGGTACTATGCAACCAAAAGAAACAACTTTAGCAGAAGCTTTTAAACAATCTGGGTACCAAACATTTTTTGCAGGAAAATGGCATTTAGGAAAACCGGGCGCATTTCCACAAGACCAAGGTTTTGATATTAATGTGGGCGGTCATGATAAAGGCGCACCAGCTAGCTACTTTTATCCCTATGGAAAAGAAAATAATTCAAAGAAAGTTCCTGGACTCGACCATATCGATAATTCAGGTGATTATTTAACAGACTCCTTAACCGAAAAAGCGTTATCTTTTATTGAAACAAATAAAGAAAAACCGTTTTTACTTTATTTATCTCATTACGCAGTACATGTTCCGCTAGAAGCAAAAAAAGCCTATAAACTTGACGCGCAAAAACACATAGATTCCCTTAAGTTTACGGGGCCAAGCTTTAAAAAGATCAATAAAGCAAAAGAGAAAATGCATCAAGACAATGCGACTTATGCTGGCATGATAAAAAGTATCGATGACAGTTTAGGTGCCATTATCGCTAAATTAGAGGCACTTAATTTAAGCAATGATACCATCATAGTATTTACCTCTGATAATGGTGGCGAAAGTACAAAAACAACGGCTTATGGTGGTAAAGCAACTTCTAATCAACCATTGAAAGCTGGCAAGTGTTGGTTATATGAAGGCGGTATTCGTGTGCCACTCATCGTAAAATGGCCAAATAAAATTCCAGCCAATACGCATAGTAAAACACTTGTTACCGGAACCGACCATTACCCAACCTTACTTCAGCTTGCTTCAATTAATTTAATACCAGAACAACACTTAGATGGTTACAGCTATAAATCAGCATTGTTGCAGCAATCTTTTGAGCAAAGACAACCTATGTTTTGGCATTTCCCTACTCAAGGCCATCTAGCTAGAGTATGTGGTACACCCAGTGGTACAGCAATCAGAGACGGAGACTATAAGCTGATAAATTGGTATAACAATGACTCGTATGAACTATACAATCTTAAAAATGATATTGGTGAATCAAAAGATATATCAAAGATAGAATCAGACAAAGCAAAGCTTTTACTTGGTCAACTAAACAAGTGGCAAAATAAAATGGGCATAAACACTAAGAGTAAAAGAAAACTGTAATTTAAGTACAGTTTAAATAAGAGAATAAATAATGAATGTTTTTTAAATTTCCTCAGTGCTATTTTGGTAGTGTTGTATGTGCCCCTTCTCGCTCTTCGTTTATAGAAGGCAAACATACATGTAATAGTTATTTTCGAGGTAATATAAATAACGGTAAAAAGGACGAATTAGAGGTAATCCCCCTTACCAGACTCGCGTACTATGGGTGATATCTTTAAAGAGCAAGGCGATGCAACTGCAGCAATAGGTAAATGGGGATTAGGGGGTTAAATAGTACTGGTCATCCTAATGCTCATGGTATTAACTTGTTTACTTGGTACTAAATCGAATATATGCACACAATTATTATCCAACCTATATAGTAAAAAATAACAATTTTGTTGGGTTAGATAATCAAATAATCGATAAGAAACACAAAATAAATCATATTAAACCCTTCTCATAAAAAGTATGTAGCTTACTGTTAACTTAGCATTCAAAAAATAATCTGTTAAAAAACATCCGCAAAAATTATTTGGTACTCGTTTAGAAGAACATAAAAAAGCAAATTTATTATAAATTTGCCTTTTGCTTTGAATATTATTTGGGTTTGAAATTAATACATGGAATATTCTGTACTTAACATGCGCGTGCTACTGAGTCTCTAACCACTAAATCAGGATAAAATACGCGAGTTTTAGATTTATCTTTATTTCGTATCAGTGAAATTAAAAGTTGCGTTGCGGTATGTGCTATTGTTTCACTTGATTGTTTTGCTGTTGTGAGTCTTGGCCAAGTCTGCCTTGAAAATGGACTGTCTTCAAATCCGACAACAGATAGCTGTTCCGGTACAGCTATCCCCATAAAACGTGCTGCAAACAAGCTTCCTGCTGCAATTTCATCATTACATGCAAATATCGCAGTTGGTTTATGTGTTCTATTTAATAATTTATAAGTACGCTCTACACCACATTGAAATGAAAATTGCCCTTCTAATATAATATTTTCATTTTCATTTAAACGATTTTCACACATTTTATGCAGGTAACCCTCAAGTCTTTTATTAGCTGAACCATGTGTTCTATCACCTCCTAAAAATGCAATATCTTTATGCCCTAAATCTATCAGGTATTGGGTCAAGTCTGCTGCTGCACTAAAATCATCTATGCACACAGATCTCGAATCATCTGCATTATTACCAGATATGATCTTAACGTAACAAATTTTTTGTTCATCGAGCCCTTTAAGTAGCGAAGGCATTTCAGATAAAGGCGGTGTTAAAATTAATCCCGCTATTTGACTTCTTTTAACCATAGCCAAAATATCATCACTAATACTTGCAGAACTCGCTTTACATGGCCTTATCAATAACTCTAATCCATCCTCTAAACAGATATCTAAAATACCATTTTGAATTTCTAGAATATAATGGCTATTAGGATTGTCATAGACGAAAGCGATAGAAGATGGTGCACCACGTAATTGCCTTGCACATAAACTGGGTTGATAGTTTAACTTTTTAATCGACTGCCAAACAATTCTTTCTTTTTTTGGACAGACATATGCTTCTTTATTTATAACGCGAGATACCGTTTTAGATGAGACTCCAGCTAAGGTTGCAACATCCATCATAGTTACTTTCATTGCTTATACCTTTTATTATACAAATACTATAAAGCCATTAATTAAACGAGTGTTTAATTAATGGCTTGCTGCTATTAAAATCAAAAGTGTTTATCTAAAAGACGTAGTTAAAGCCAGCAACTATATTTCGCCCTACTTCACTAGTTTGGAATGGTCGAGACGGATCACCAATATAACGTTTATTTTGTTGGTTGGTTAAGTTTGTGCCTTGCAGATATAGACTTAAACCACTATCAAACTTATATTTCACTTTTGCCGTGAGTTGTGTAATAGACTCATTAAATCGTGGGAATCTATATTGAATTTGTTCATAATAAGCATCTCGGTAGTTATACGACAAACGAATATCCCACTGCGCTTTTGAGTAGAAAAGTACCGCATTATAGGTCGATTTAGACAAGCCAGCTAAAGGCAATTGTTCACCTGTTAATGGGTTAGTCTCTTCGGTGTCACTATCAACATAAGTATAGTTTGCTTGAATACCTAAACCATCAAAGGGTGCTGGTAAGCTCGTAAACTGATGTGAGATTGCCGCTTCAATCCCTTTAACTGAACCACCCTCTTTATTTATTGGTTGCGTTACTCGGTATAAATCGCCATCACCTAATAAGTCTTCTAACGATTCTTGTGTGGTAACAAACGTTTTAACGTCATAGTAGAAAGTACCTAAGCTCACGCTAGAGCCTTCACTGTAATACCATTCAGCAGAAAGGTCATATTTATCTGCTTCAAACGCTTCTAGATCTGCATTGCCTTTTTTAGCTGTTCTTGTTGCACCATCATCAATCACCTGATCAGGGTCTATATCTTTAACAAAAAGTTGTTGTGCTAACTGCACATAAGCGGGACGAGAAATCACTGTTGAATAAGCACCTCTTACTACCCAGTCATTCTCTAAGTCTAAGGTTAGATTCAAGCTAGGTAATAACTTACTAGATTCCCCTTTTTGTACAAAATCAAACTCAAAATTATTTATTTTTTCTAAATCGTCAGCATCTTTGAAGTTTAATTCATTTGAAAAATTAAATGTTTCAGTACTTTGTTCGCTATAACGTAAACCAAAATTACCGCGTAACATCATGGTATCAAACTCGCGCTCAAAGTTTGCTTGAGCATATACTGAGGCAATTTCTTCTGTTACATCATAAGAGTTACCTGTATGCCCTCTATATTTATAAAGAATTCCAAAGTCTTGCATATTACGCGGGTCTAAAAACTGATAGCGACTAATTGCATTAGCGCTAATACCACCTAGGAAACCATCAGGAGTTGTACTAAGCGTACCTATTTCGCTTGCAGGAAGACGTAACTTTCCATGAGCATCAGTTGCCTGATGATAATCATTGCTAACGAACCATTGACGTTGCTCTTGTGTCGCCTCAGTATAACGGACACCAAACATAACAGAGGTGATAAAGTTATCATCAAAATAATACTCACCATCTAGTGCAATAAAACTGTTGTCATTATCACTACCTTTTTTAGCTTTAGCATGAGAAAAAGCAACACCTGTGCCTATCGTTTCTGGTGTTTCATCGTGATATTTCACATAACCTATACCATCATCAATACTGACCGTAGTACGCCCTGATACAACATTACGCATCACATTAATGTCACCACTACCACCTGATGAATTAGAAGACCCAATCGCACCTTTTAAAGTTAAATCATCACCAAGCCACTGGATATCATATTGAAATGATTCGCTTTTAAGTTTTGCGTCACGGTAAATTGCTGCTGCCCAACCTGCTCGGCCATTTTTTGGTGCGGCATAATCTATACTGGTAACTGTATTAGTGGCTTCATTAAGGGTTGCATCTAATACAGTGCCTGGCTTGCTGTGTTTATAATAACCGGCATGATTCAATGAAATCAGGTTGGTATTTAGGTTGTTACCTGCCATATCGCTTCGTAAATAATTAAAGCTCATATCAATAGAATCACTTGGCTGATATTGCAAAGTCATCATTGCCGTTTTACGTTCACGATTTTGATTGAAATTGGCCGAACCAATAGCGCCCGGTACCAATACATCATTAAATTCACGCCCATCAGCGGTGGTGAAACTTTGCTTTTTATAACTATATATTTCTACAGCATCACGTCGGCTATCTTTGTTTGAATAATCAAGACTCACTAAGGCACCGAATTTATCATTCGCTTTCCAACTCACTAATGCCGAGGCTTTCGGCGCAGTTTCTTCCGACAAGGTATTGTAACTAGCAGATCCAGAAGCCACCAAAAGAAGTTCTTTATTCTGTGATAATGGCTTACGAGTAACGATATTAACCGTGCCACCTACGCCACCTTCAGGTAAATAAGCTTGAGTTGATTTGTGTACTTCCGCGCGCTGTACGATAGTAGAAGGTAAAACACCGTAGTTATAGCCTCGACTGAGCGAATTCTCTAAGTTAAACGAGCTACTACTGAGCTGCTGACCATTTACCAAAGATAAATTTTTACCCGGTCCAAATCCGCGAATACTAACACTCTCACCATCACCATTTAAGCTACGCGTAATTGAAATGCCAGGAATTCGCTGTAAAGATTCAGCCACATTGTCATCAGGAAAACTGCCAATATCATCGGCTGTAATTGAATCTACCACTGAATTAGCATATCTTTTTGAATTCAATGAACTGGTGATACTGTCTTTATAAGTTCTAACTTCTATTTTTTCTATTTCTGCTTTAAGTTCTTTTGCTGACTTTTTATTATTTGATTCATCTGCAGCAAAAGTGGCTAAACTTGTCCCCATAAACAAAGGCAATAAAGCCACTGAAACCGCTGAAGCAAGTTTATTTCTTTTATATTTTATAATTTTCATTATCATTCCCCGCATATTTCATATTTATGCCTTAAGAAACTGCAACAAATGCCAAGCACTGCCTTTTAATCAAAATTTCTATTAAAACAGATGCTTCCCCATGCATTCATAACATTTAGGCTTTCGATAAAAATCATCTGGTTTGAAATACATTGATATAAAATTAATTTGACTATTTGTATTTCAACTCATTTAATTTCTATTAATACAATGCGCGCTATATGAAACTCATTCTATCAGCGTATCCGGCATCAAACAGTCAGGTTATTGGTATTATTTTGTAGGGGTTACCCTACAAATTCAATTAAAACAATATGATATATACATAGGCATATTTATAGCACTATATATTATTAAATAATTACAGTAAGCTAGTATCAAATGATCTACTATAATAATCTGTACTTTATATATTTAAAACCAAATTTAATTATAATCAAAGTGTTTTATTAAAATGAGGGAGTATGAATGATGTTGAATATATTATTAGTCGATGATCACTGCGTTGTAAGAGCGGGGATCCGACAGATACTACAAGATGCCGATTTTAAAGTAGAGATCAGCGAAGCTGCAGATGCTTTTTCTGCATTGAAATTGATAAAACAACAAAGTTGGGATTTAGTCTTGCTCGACATTCGTTTACCAGATCGCAGTGGTGTTGAACTACTCAAGTTAATAAAGGCAGATAATCCAAAATTACCCGTACTTATTTTAAGTACCTATCCAGAATCACAATATGCAATCAGGCTAATTCATGGTGGTGCAGCCGGTTATTTATCAAAAGATGCAGATGACGACGAAATTTTAAATGCAGTTAAAATAGCAGCTAAAGGAAAACGATACTTAAGCCCAGAAGTTGCAGAACTACTTGCAAATCATATTACAAGAGGAATACAAGATGACAAAATGGATTGTTTACACGAAACACTTTCAGATAGAGAGTTTCAAGTATTTTTAGAATTAGCCATAGGATCAGGACCAAATACCATCGCTGATCAATTAAACGTCAGTGCAAAAACAATTACCACCCATAGAGCACGTATATTGCAAAAAATGGGCTTTACTAATAACGCTGAAATTGTTTTATATGCCAATCGTCACGATTTGATAACCTAAAAAACTGAATATGAAATCAATCCCTCAGTTATTACAGCTCTTTTTTTTCACAATATTGATTTTATGTGGTAGTTGTGAAGCAAATACACAAACAGATAATCAAATTGATTCATCTCAAAAATGGCGCAATACCCATTTAACACTTGCACAGAAAAATTGGTTAAACCAGCATAAAGTTATTACCCACGGTATGGTCGGTGGTAAACTGCATATGCCATTTGAATATATTGATGAAACAGGGCAACATCAAGGGTTAACGTCTGATTACCTAAAAATAATAACTGATAAGTTAGGGATAGAGATACAATCAAACTTTCGTTTTTCTAAGTTTATGGGGTTAGCTAACGCGTTAAGATCACAAGATGTCGATTTTGCTTCCTACTTGCCAAAAACAGGAAGCTTACAAAAAGATGTCTCTTTTAGTAAAGCAATTATAAAAATGCCGGTAGTGTTACTTGGTAGGCAAGACGCCTCAATTATACAAGGCTTAGACTCCTTACAATATGAACAAGTAGCAGTACAATATGGTTCATATGCCCATTCCTTTTTAGCAAGAAACAATCCTAATATTGATATTACCTTTGTCAAAACAACAATCGCTGGCCTTCAGGCATTAGATAATAATGAAGCTGATATATTTATTCACAATGTATTTTCTGCGGAATATTATCAACGAAAGTTAGGTATTACCGGATTAAAAGTCTTATCCACAACACAATTTGACTATGAAATTATGTTTGCCGCATCAAATAAAATGGCACCATTGATCCCTATTATAGAAAAAGCCATCATTGATATTACAGAACGAGAAAAACGATTGATTTTTGATAAATGGATTAACATTCAAATTGAAAAAAAACTAGATGTTGAACTCATTATCCAATCACTTATTATCGTTTTGATTGTTATCATTTTAATCATCGCGCTATTTACCTATTGGAATCGACAACTTTCAAACAAGGTTGCGCAAAGAACATTGGCTTTACGAAATTTAGCGCAACATATGGAGCAAGTTAGAGAAGAAGAAAAAGCTAAGTTAGCAAGAGAAATTCATGATGAACTCGGCCATACCTTAACAGCACTCTCTATTGGAATAAGGCGCCTAAAAAACTGTAAAGATGAATATCAACGATCAGAAAAATCTAAAGAACTCAGTAAACTAGTTAAAAGTGCATCACGCACTTCAAAGCAAATAATGACAGATTTAAGACCCAGTATTTTAGAAGACTTAGGACTCGTTGCCGCCATAGAGTGGCTATCACATGAATTCAAATCTCGCCATGATGTAAATTGTAATGTTACTGCACATGAAGCCCAAATATCACTTAATGAAGAAGCATCAATTGCGCTGTTTAGAATTACCCAAGAGTCTTTAACCAATATAGCTAAACATGCTAAAGCCAGTAAGGTTGAAATAATTCTGACCTTACAAGATAAAGAGCTACTTTTACTTATTTCAGACAATGGCCAAGGATTAAAAACGGGTTGGCAAACAAAAGCTGGATCCTACGGCCTTCAAGGCATGAGAGAACGTATTTTAGCCTTAGGAGGTAAACTAACTGTAGACAGTAAAGAGAATCAGGGAGTGCAATTGCTCGTCAGTATTCCTTCTTCAGTTGTTGATGATATTTGAGCTAGTCGTTGTAAAACACCAGTTCACTTTCAAGCCTAAAATGGTGATTATTTAGGAGTTGAAATCAGCCCGAACAAGTATCAATTTTATACTATATCTGACACTTTAACTTCATACTTTTGTAGTGTTCGTAGCAATATTGCAAATGTTGGATTTGGAATAAGTTTTTATAGGAAGTGGTAGATATTTTATTCGTGCCAATATCAAACATTAATTAAAGTGTTTAATGCTAGAAAATAAGCCCTAAAGAAAAATTAGAGCTTGAGTATTTTTCTGTCTATTATCATCTCTAAAACTTCGATAAAGTATAAATTTGATAAAGATCATATTCAGGTTTCATTAAGGTGTAAATAGCTAATTATTATTATAATTCACATCAAAAATCGCTTGCTCGCCATCAACTGAAACCGTGGTTATTTCAACATTAAAAATAGTGTATGTTTCGCCAATTTTTAGCGCGTAGCTGTCATTGAATAGATCTTCATCAGGGTCTAGCAATGTTGAGCTTGTCGGATACTCAGACATTTGTGCAGGGGTTCTTTTATCAGTATAGTGAATTTGAATACCTTGGCTATGTTCGACTAATAATGGATGTTTGAGGGGTTCATCATAACTATTACCGGCATGATAACTCAGGTATAAATAACCACTTTCAACTTTTACTTTAGCAAGGCTTTTCCCTTGTATACTGTAAATGTCATTAATAATGACGGCCTCACTGCTGCTATCAATAGTGTGAATATCATTACTATCTACCCAACCCAAAAGCTCTCTTGATGATGGCGCTAAACCAATACTAAAAGCTTTTGAGCCCATAATACTAAATAGATCACCATAATTAACGGTCGGCCAAGAATCTTTTTTCAAGTGTGTTTCTAACGTTTTGAAAATACTGTCATCAAGACTATATCGAGTTAAGCCATCGTCATGATTTAAAAGCCCTAGCAAGTGAAAAAGCTCATGTGCAGTGCTCTTTTCACTTGATGTCAGTGGTGTTTGCTCTTGCGTATAGAACTCCGACATAATACTCGGGTTTTTACGGAGTATCTCAAGTTCATCCCACGGCCTATCGGTAGAATCTATTTCAAGATAAAGCGCTTCATTAAAATCATCGTCATTCATATTCGTTGTGGCGTAATGATAACCGTCTAGCCCTTTATCACTTTGCTTAACGTTAAAGCCCGGCTCGAAATTGTTAGCAAAAGGTTGATGAAATATCTCGTTGTCATAGAAGGTAAAGAGCATGCTATGGTAATCGTCGATGTGTATATCTTCAGGAATATTAAGGTAATGGGTAGCCATTGTAGGTAAGAAGAAAGATTCACATTTATTGATATCGCCAAGTTTTTCGGTAAATGAAAAGTCTGGCTCGGCGCTAACGGATTGACCTGCTTTATTCTCATCATACCAAGTACGTGCTAAGGGCATCATCACCGTTAGGTCACACTTGCTGGATAAATCAGTTGTATTCTCTAGATATGCATAATATAAAGCCGTTTGACTTAAATATATTGTCCTCATTTTTTCATGCGATACTGTCATCGGCTCTAAATGAACAACATCAAACTTGACTTGTTGCTTGCCGTTAGAGAGATAATTTACATAAGCGGCAACATTTTGGTAATGTTTGTCGATATCAGCTTGGTTAATGGTCGTTTCACTATCTGCATAGGTCGCACTAAAGACGATGTGTTTAGTGACTATTTTATTAGCTTCATTGGTGATAACGATATTAAACGGCTTAGTGCTTTTCACTTTGCCGTTAAGTGTGGCAATAATTTCAATATCAAAATAGACATATTCAACATTTTTATGAATGTTGATAAATGGCTTGGCAATACCACTAATAACGCCCTTTTTTTCATTAAAGTTTAACCAGTCAGGTTTATTTTTAATAGTAAAAGTAACGTCGGTATTATTATTCCAGTCACCAAAATCAGGGCGGTAAGTATATGCCTTACCATCAACAGCATTAGTGATAGGTTTATCACTGATAGTCACATCTACACCCGTGGAGGTGTCATCATTTGATTTTTTTTCGCCGCCGCCACAACCAGACGTGCTTAGCGTTAACACTAACAATAAGAGTGTTAAAATAGTTCTTTGTATATTCATTTGTAACCTGTTTCTTATAAACCTTAGTTAAGGTTATATGAGGGTAATAATTGCACTTAATTGTAAGCGCTTACAATTGAGTGTATTTAGCTGGCCTATTGTTATATTTTCTCGTTATAGAAAATTGCTTTTATCAGCAACAGACAATTGGCTTTTTCAAAAACAGTGAGATCATAAAGCGATATTTAATTCGTTTTGACGCCCTATATTTTTTGTGGCGCGAAATGTAGCACAAACAATTTGGTACTTCAATATTAATCTGATGTTTATTAACTATAAAAATCTAAATGAAGACAAGTTATAAGTCTAATAAGTATACTATTACAGCAATAACATCCTATTTATGGAGGTAATAGTGGTTATTCATTTTAGGCGTTTATTTTTTTATATATAAACCACAGTATTAAAACAGCTAGGTTAATCCGGGTAAGTATGTGTAATTTATGTAATAACACCGTTCAATAGAACGAGTGCTATATCGCTTTTAAATATTCAACATAAGAGTGTGGGATAGCGCTAACAACGACATGTTAGCAATTAACATTCATACAACAGTTGTAGTAAGGCTCAACTGGTTTTAAAAGAATGGAAATTATAGTGTGCTAGCTAAAATGCTGGCTAATCCATATAAAATACAGCGTAATTCCTTAATGATAGGGTAGCTGAGGCTTAATTTTAATCCCAGTAACTACCTTCTGCTTCAATATTTTTCTGATAATTAGCCAACTTCTTGCTTAAGGTATCGGTTAATTTTGACTGTTTTGGTGCCTTATCAATGCTTTCAGACAAATCATACTCAACTTGAAAAAGTAACGGTGTGGCTATTGATGCTTGATAACCATAATTATCTCCAAGTTGAGAAAACGTATCTGTGACTACCTTCCAAGGGCCATGCCTTAAAGCGGTTACTTGATTTTTTTTACCTGAATAAACAAATTCAAATGGTATATCAACTTGCCCTGTGGACTTCATTAAATACCCACTAATATCTCGACCATCAATCGTGCGATCTTGTGGTAAATCCAAACCAGTTAAAGAGAAAAGTGTGGGTAAAATATCTAATATGCTGATTGGTGCTTGCTCTACTTTTCCGTCAATAAATACTCCCGGCCAATAAAATATGCCCGGTACACGATGACCTCCTTCCCAATTAGAGCCTTTGCCATCTCTAAAAGGCATAGCGTAACCAACATCTAAACGCACATCGCCATAACGACGATGTTTTTTATGTTTAAACTTTACCCAAGGACCATTATCAGATGAAAAAATAATGATTGTATTCTCTTTAATGTTAGCTTTATCAATGGCTGTTAATACCCGCGCTAATGAATGGTCTATCTCGCTCATCACATCACCAAGTAGACCCCGACGAGATTGCCCTTTAAAATCAGATGAAACATGTAAACCCAGATGCGGCTGATTAAAGGCAATATAAGTAAAAAATGGCTTAGACTTATTTTGCTCTATAAAGTTAATCACTTTATCAGTGTATATTTGCGTTAAATTATCTGATATTTCAGTATTACTCGGTAAATCACTGGCGAGTTCACGATAACCTGGAACAAATTGCGGTTCGCTTAAAGCGCTTTCTAACAATTTAGCATTGGCATAGTCATGAGAAACATTAGTGCCAAACCACTGTTCAAAACCATGCGCTAATGGCAAGCTGTCTGTTGTCATTCCATTACTTTTGTTAGGGCTACCTAAATGCCACTTACCAAACATTGCTGTGCGATAGCCGTGTAGTTTTAGTCCTTCAGCTATAGTTAATTCTTTAGGATGCAGATACTTAGGATGTTCAGGCCCAATTACCCAACTTTCTAATCCCGATCGTCCGGGTACTCTTCCTGTCAGTAATGAATATCGTGAAGCACTACAAGCCGGCGAGCTGGTATAAAACTGACTAAAATTTACACCTTT
>Ga0209396_1001711_pt1 | contig 23860 bp, 20 predicted proteins | sample GOMGulsemesocosm_6_FD_184638 | JGI IMG/M metagenome (GOLD analysis project Ga0209396, IMG submission 184638) | Methane-oxidizing microbial communities from mesocosms in the Gulf of Mexico - GOM8C Gulf of Mexico (SPAdes) (version 2) | ecosystem: Environmental > Aquatic > Marine > Cold seeps... | reverse complement strand
AGCGTTGTACAGCATTTAGCACAAGGCTCTCAAGATTTATGTGATGCAGGGACTGCAAAAGATATTGAATCTCGTCTTATCCCGAAATTGAAAAGCGAAGAGGAAGCTATTGCACCTGTTGCAGCAAGACAACCAGCAGCTGACGCGTTTGAACCTCCTAGAGATTACGCGCCTAAAAAGCCTGACGAAGCAGGCACATTGTCGGAGAATTATGGCGTTAAAGCTGCGCCTACCGATTCAGATGAAACCGTTAGCGAGCCAATCACTCAGCCAGATGTGGCCGCGCCTAAAAATTGACGCTAGGAGCCTGACAGGCTCATAGCTTTCAAGCAGACTAAACGGGATTTGGAACATCGATAAACAAGTGTTCCAAATCAAATTTTTTGGCCAAATGTTCACCTAGCGCCTGCACCCCGTAACTCTCTGTCGCATGATGCCCTGCCGAGATGTAATCTATCCCCAACTCTCTTGCCAAGTGCACAGTTTGCTCTGAAATTTCACCTGAGACAAAGGCATCTACGCCATAACTAGCCACTTCTTCAATATAAGATTGAGCAGAGCCAGTGCACCAAGCTATTGATTTTATTTCCCTGTCGTGTCCTTTTATATGCAGCGGCGTACGTTTCAACACTTTATTAATACTTTCAGCTAATTGTTCACCCGTGCAGGGCTTAGCAACTTCACCTAACATGACAATCGACTCCCCGATGGGTGCGCCCATACCGGAGTTTATTGACCAACCCATTTTTTTTGCTAACTGCGCGTTATTACCAAGCTTGTTATGGGCATCTAAAGGCAAATGATAAGCCAGCAAACTCATGTCATTGACTAACAAAGTCTTTAATCGATTTTTCTTCATCGAGATAATACGCTGATCCTCTCCACGCCAAAAATAGCCGTGATGCACTAATATCAAATCCGCTTGCTCAGCGACGGCCTGATCTAATAATGACTGACTTGCAGTTACCCCAGTGACTATCTTTGTTACGTTTTCAAAACCCGCCACTTGCAAACCGTTGGGACAATAGTCTTTAAAACTTTTACTGTTGAGTAATTGATCACAGTATTTTTCTAATTCGATGAGGTTGACGGACATTTAAACTTCCCAATGTTTTATGAGAGCTCTGCATAACGTGCGAATGCAGATAAGACAAGACAAGGCAAAACAAGCGAAATCGCGCAATCAGTGTGCCCCTCTTTATAGGCATTACTGGTGTAAATTCGCAGCCTAGATGATTTGAGTATTACTTAATTCATCTCATTGAGCTTGTTTTTAATGCCGTATTATCAAATGAGTAATTAGCTGAGGTCTCTTTATGTTATTTGCAGACGATTATACGCCCAAAACTATTAGCCTTTATACTTTCTTTAAACGGAACCTTTAATTCTTTCTCTGTATTTGATGACGTATAAATAACCGCTATATTATATGAGACAACAAAAATTTAAATGTGCTATTCTCACTAATATCAATCACCTGTCATAATCCAGTTGTGTATTTCCCTTATATGAAGAAATTTGCATTTTTAGCTTGGCCCGCCCTCTCTGGAATTTTAATCGCTCTGTTAATTCTGCAGTTTCGCACTAACCTTTTTACTGTGCAGCCAGCACAGATCACCCGCGTAGACTTAACCCAAATACAAAGTTTACCGCAGGCCAAAGAAGCGCAAATTGACAAAAATTTTATCAGTTCTTATGCTGATGCTGTTGATAAAGCCGCCCCCGCGGTGGTCAATATTTATATTCGTTCCAATGAAAGTGTACAAGGTGAGTCGGATAAACCTTTGCCCTCTCCCTCCAGCGAATTTCATTCAAGCCTTGGCTCAGGTGTTATCTTAAATCAGCAAGGGTATTTAGTCACCAACAACCATGTCATTGAAAAAGCAGATGAAATAGTGGTTGCCTTGCAAGATGGCCGCGAAGCTTTAGCCAAAGTTATCGGCACTGATCCAGGTACTGATTTAGCGGTTTTAAAAATCAACTTACCTAACTTGCCCGCTATTATGATTGAAGCATCTGATAACTTGCGTGTTGGAGACGTCGTGCTGGCGATTGGAAACCCGTTTGATTTTGGACAAACGGTAACAAAGGGAATTATTAGCGCTAAAAGCCGTACCAGTGTTGGCCTCAACCGTTACGAGAACTTTTTGCAAACGGATGCTGCTATTAACCCAGGTAATTCAGGTGGCGCTTTGATTAACACCCGCGGCAACTTGGTCGGTATTAGTACGGCTATCTTTTCAAAATCGGGCGGATCAAACGGCATAGGTTTTGCCATCCCCTCAACACTTGCACTAAAAGTCATGCGTAATCTCATTGAAGATGGACGGGTAATTCGCGGCTGGTTAGGCGTGGAAACTCAAGAGCTCACACCACAATTGGCGGAGTCTTTCGGCCTTAACAATGTTCGTGGCCTAGTGCTTGCAGGCGTAGTGACTAACGGTCCTGCTGATAATGCTGGCTTACAAGTAGGTGATCTAATTTTGGCGTTTAATGATACATCTATTGTCAGTGGTTTAGCTTCAATGCGCAGTATTGCTGAAGTAAAACCTGGCAGCATTATTAAAGTCAGTTTTGTAAGAAATGGTGAGCCTCTAACAACCAATATTTTGGTGGGCGAACGACCTTCGACTTAGCTCAAAACGCCTGTGATCAATCTGGTGACAGGCGCTTCTCAACCCCCGTTATTTCAAACCTAATTCGCGCAGCCTTTTATATAAGGTATTACGGCTAATCCCCAAGGTTTTTGCCGTTTTAGACAAGTTAGCTTGGCAATGTTTGTAACATGCCAAAGTATCAGCTAGCTCATCGCCGGTATTCCAAGCTGATCCCATTTGATTTGGCATAATAGAACTCAGCTTTTCAGATTCAGAAACACCATTAGAAGAAAGCTCTTCATCTTTTCCAGTTAACGAGATGTGCGATGACTTTTGTGCTGTATTTACGTAAGGCTCACTAAAATCTGACACATTTGCGAAATCATCAGTATTGATCGCCCCGTCGAGGTCTTCAAAAAAATCATCTGCTAAATGCCAATCTTCTATCGGTTCATCATCCGCCATCGCTAAGGCAACTTCAATAACACTGATAAACTGGCGGATATTGCCAGGCCAAGGATGCACTAAAAACAGCGACATAATTGACTCGGGGATCTGATGTTGACTGGCATTGCTCGCTTTCGCTTTAGTAATTCTTGTCAGCAGCGCGCGCTTGTCTTCTCTTTCTCGCAATGCGGGCATTTCTATTTTTAGGCCGCTAACGCGATAGAACAAATCTTTTCTAAATAGCCCCTTTTCCACAAGCTCCTTCAGATTACAGTGGGTTGCTGAAATCAGTTTTATATCCACAGGATAAGATTTAGTGGAACCTAAAGGTGTCACTTGACGCTCTTGTATCACCCTTAATAATCTAGCCTGAACTTTCATTGGCATATCGCCAATTTCATCTAAAAATAATATGCCTTTACTCGCCTGCCTAATCAGGCCTATTGAGCCTTTACTATCTGCGCCGGTAAAGGCACCTTTTACGTAGCCAAACAACTCTGATTCTACCAGTTCTGCAGGAATAGCCGCACAATTTAGCGCCACTAATTGATTGCTAGCACGTGAGCTATACTGATGCAGCGCACTGACAAAAACTTCCTTACCGACGCCCGTTTCACCACAAATTAATAGTGGAATATCTTTCTCTATGACTTTCTTACCTTGTAAAATTGCCCGCTGCATTTTTGCATCGCCGAATTCGATATTTTCAAGGCCTAGCGGTAGTGCTTTTTTTGAGAAAAGCACAGATTCAGCGGTGTATTTTATTGGAGCAATAATTCCAGTATTCACAGGCATACTCAATTGCACATACATTTTATATTTATCAAATGCGCGTACTTCAAAGGGAATATTTTTAGCTTTAGTATGTAGCGATCTCAGCGGCAATTGCAGTACCTCTTCTATACTGGTGCCAAAGAGTTCAAACCCGAGTAGTTGCTCTGCGCGTCGATTAGTAGCGACTATTTCGCCCTGCTCATTAAAGACGATAAGCCCAGACCATTGACTGTCCAAATTATCGACATGGGTATTGAATGTTACGATTGCGCTGTTATTAAAATACTTATCGATAATCAGTTTATTTTCGATAGACTGCGACATCAGCCTGACCATACCAAGGGTATGTGCTTGTGGCATATAAGTATCAGAGGAGACGTCAAGCACCGCCAGCAACTCATTATTCGCATCATAAATAGGCGCTGCTGAGCCTATCATATAGCGATGTCTTTTTAGAAAATGCTCATCGCGCTCAACTTGTACAGCTTGTCCAACAGCCAGTGCCGTACCTATCGCATTAGTACCGGTACTGACTTCTCGCCAACTGGCACCGGTGCTAAACCAAGCGTTTTGCTGAACTGATAAGAAGCGCCTTTCACCCCAGCTATTGAGCACTTGCCCCTGGCTGTCCGCCAATAAAATCAAACAGGGGCTATTATTTAAAATATTATCGTAATAAGGCAGTACCGCATGATCTGTCGTACTAATCAACTTGCGATAAGTTTCCTGCAGAATTTTTGTATCCGCTTTAATTAAACGCTGGCGCTCAGGCTCGGTATCATGCGCTAGGCCAAATTCACGACAGCGCTGCCATGATTGCTCAATTAATTGCTTATGTTTTTGGGCATTATTCTGCATATCTTTTTCATCTTTGTTATTTTTTTAATGTGTAATTGTTCATTGGTGCGCTGACAATGTGTTCACTGTTGTTCATTTTTATGTTCATAAATGTTCAGTGTCAATCTTTTTTGTTATTTAAAAAAACAAAGCCGCCACGTTGGATATAACAAAGCAAATTTAGCACCAACAAATCAAACACTTGAAAAAAATATTAATTTATATTCAAACTTGGCACATAACTCGCTTTAACTAATCACTGCAAAGCCAATGAAAATAAATAAGAGCAGGAATGTCATATGTCTCTGGTTTTAGAAAATGTAAACAGATCTGTCGATAACACGTCGTACCTCAAAGACATCAACCTGTCTTTTGAGCCCGGCTCTTTTAATGTATTACTGGGCAGAACCCTTGCCGGTAAAACCTCTTTGATGCGTATTATCGCAGGCTTAGATAAAGTAAATTCAGGTAGAGTTATTGTCGATGGTATTGATGTCACCGAACAAAGCGTACAAAAACGTAATATCTCTATGGTGTATCAACAATTCATAAACTATCCAAATATGAATGTTTACGACAACATCGCCTCCCCCTTACTTCTCGCTGGCACACCTGCTAACGAAATAAAAAAACGCGTACAAGAAACGGCTGAAATGCTACGTATTGAGCCTTTTCTAACGCGTTATCCACTAGAGCTATCAGGAGGACAACAACAGCGTACCGCGATGGCAAGAGCGCTGGTTAAAGATGCCACTATTCTATTATTCGATGAGCCGCTGGTTAATTTAGATTACAAGTTACGTGAAGAGTTACGCCAAGAGTTACGAGAGCTTTTTAAGCTGCGTAACAGCATCGCTTTATACGCAACTACCGAGCCTAATGAAGCATTAGCGCTCGGCGGTACAACGACACTTTTACATCAAGGTCAAGTACTACAATCTGGCGCGGCTATTGAACAATACCAACACCCAGTCAATTTAGATGCGGCCGACTTGTACTCTGAGCCACCCATTAACATCCTACCCGGCACTGTTAGCGAGCAGGAAGTCACCTTTGACGAGTATGCAAGTTTCCCTGTCGCGGGCCACTTCAAAGATGTTCCAATTGGGGCTTATCACTTTGGTATTCGCCCATCGCATATGAGTTTGGTGCCTAAAAACGATGATGATATAGAGTTATCGGTACAAGTTGAAGTGGCCGAAATTAGTGCCTCAGAAACCTTTTTACACGTCGCTAACAAGCACTTCCAACTGGTACTGCAGCTATCAGGTGTACATGATTACCGCACTAGCACGCCGGTAAAAATTTACTTGCCACCGCAAAAGCTTTTCCTGTTCGATTTTGAGGGCCGCATTGTGAAATCACCTTACCTTAGAAAAGACGTAGGAGCTCAGTAACATGGCAGAAATACATCTTAAAAACTTAGCGCATAGTTATGCCAGTGACCCTGAACATACCACTGATTATGCCATACACGAAATGACCCACGTATGGGAACAAGGCGGCGCTTATGCTTTATTAGGCCCCTCAGGTTGCGGAAAAAGCACCTTGCTGAATATTATTTCTGGTTTGGTTAAGCCCTCCCACGGTAGTGTCATGTTTGATGGTGTAGAAGTGAATAACATTTCTACCCAAGATCGTAACATCGCACAGGTCTTCCAGTTTCCTGTCATTTACGATTCGATGACTGTTTACGATAACTTAGCTTTTCCGCTGCGCAACATGAAAGTGCTGGAATCTGAAGTTGATTCAAAAGTCAGAGAAGTAGCTGACATTCTCGATTTAGGCGATATTTTACTGCGCAAAGCTAATAACTTAAGCGCCGATCAAAAACAAAAAATCTCGATGGGCCGTGGCTTAGTTCGAGATGACGTATCCGCCATTCTCTTTGATGAACCCCTGACAGTTATTGACCCTAACCTGAAATGGAAATTGCGTCGCAAGCTCAAGCAAATACACGAGCGCTACAATATCACCATGGTTTACGTGACTCATGATCAGCTAGAAGCTTCAACTTTTGCGGACAAAATTGCCCTGATGTATGAAGGAAAAATTGTGCAGTTTGGCACCCCGCGTGAGCTCTTTGAAAACCCTAACCATACTTTTGTCGGCTACTTCATCGGTAGCCCAGGTATGAATCTGCTAAAAATGCAGCTTAGTGAAAAGGGTGCAGAGCTTGGTGGCGTTACTTTTAAGCTATCACTGGCGCAACGCATGCAATTAGAAAACACCGGTACTAACAACTTAACATTGGGGATTCGCCCGGAGTTTGTACAGCTATCGGCGACTGCTAACGATGAGTCACTCGCTTGTACTATCCAGCACACTGAAGATTTAGGCACTTATAAAATCGTCACGGTGCTGCTTGGAGAAAACAGCATAAAAGTGCGTTTAGATGAAGAACAACACGTACCAGCAGGAGATGCGTATATGAACTTTCCTAGCCAATGGGTGAGATTTTATGCCGATGAGTACTTAATCAATTCAAGCGAGGAGGAAACGCTGTGAATAAGACACAAAACAACAAAGCTTGGTTTTTAGTACTGCCCGTTTTTTTACTGGTCGCCTTCTCCGCCATCATACCTTTGATGACAGTCGTTAACTATTCAGTACAAGATATTTTCGACCAGAATAACGCCTATTTTGTTGGGGTTGAATGGTACCGCGAAATATTGCAAGACCCCAGACTACAAGACTCTTTGCTGCGCCAGTTTATGTATTCAGCCTCTGTGCTGAGCATTGAGGTGCCCTTAGGTATTGCCGTTGCGTTGATGATGCCTACCAGAGGCGCGATGGCTTCTTTAACACTGATTTTACTCGCAGTACCGCTACTTATTCCCTGGAATGTGGTTGGTACCATATGGCAAATATTTGCCCGTGCTGATATCGGCTTATTAGGTTATGTCGTCAATGGTTTAGGCATTGATTACAACTATGCCAATAACCCTGTCGATGCTTGGGTCACTGTGGTGTTAATGGATGTTTGGCATTGGACTTCACTGATTGCCCTGCTGTGTTATTCAGGTTTACGCGCTATTCCCGATGCCTATTACCAAGCAGCACAAATCGATCGTGCATCTAACTGGGCCATCTTTAAATATATTCAGTTACCGAAGTTAAAAGGGGTGTTGATCATCGGAGTGCTATTGCGCTTTATGGATAGCTTTATGATTTATACCGAGCCATTTGTACTGACCGGTGGCGGCCCTGGTAACTCAACTACCTTCTTGAGCCAAACACTCACCAAAATGGCAATCGGCCAATTTGATATAGGACCTGCTGCAGCCTTCTCAATCGTCTACTTCTTGATTGTATTGCTGGTGTCTTGGCTGTTTTTCACTTCCATTTCCCAATTAGATAAAGATAAAAGCAAGGGGACGAACAATGAGTCGTAAAAAAACCTTCGGTATTAGTGCATATATTGTCTTTTTATTGCTGCCTGTTTACTGGCTAATCAACATGTCGTTTAAATCCAACGAGGAAATACTCGGCACCTTTAGCTTGTGGCCACAGCAGTTCACTTTAGCTAACTACCAAGTCATTTTCACTGACCCTACTTGGTACAACGGTTACTTTAACTCTATCTACTACGTAGTAATGAACTCGTTCATCACTTTGTTAGTAGCACTGCCCGCCGCATACGCGTTTAGCCGTTATAAGTTCGTTGGTGACAAGCATTTGTTCTTTTGGTTATTAACCAACCGTATGGCACCGCCAGCCGTATTTTTACTGCCATTCTTCCAACTTTACTCATCGGTAGGCTTGTTTGATACGCACATTGCAGTTGCTCTCGCCCACTGTTTGTTTAGTGTTCCGTTAGCGGTGTGGATCTTAGAAGGCTTTATGTCAGCGGTACCTAAAGAGATCGATGAGACTGCCTATATTGATGGCTATAGTTTTCCACGCTTTTTCATCCGTATCTTTTTACCACTGATTAGCTCAGGTATTGGCGTCACTATCTTCTTTAGTTTTATGTTTTCTTGGGTAGAGCTGCTACTGGCAAGAACACTCACATCTGTTGAGGCTAAGCCGATCGCCGCCATTATGACACGTACTATCGGTGCTTCTGGGGTAGATTGGGGAGTGCTTGCAGCTGCAGGCGTACTCACCATTATTCCGGGTATTTTGGTTATTTACTTTGTCCGCAACCACGTCGCAAAAGGCTTCGCCTTAGGCCGAGTATAAGAGGAATTACTATGAATTGGATGGCTTGGACACTACCGACAGCAATCTTTTTTTCGAGCATCGCAGGCATCTTATTAATGATGACCATTTGGGAGATCAAATCCCCCTGCATTGAGCGCAAAGGGTTTTTACCTATTTCTACCACACGTGGCGATAGGTTATTTATCGGCTTACTCAGCAGTGCGTTTCTTCACTTATATATAGTGGGCTTCACTGCTATTAGTATTTGGATAGCACTGGTGCTATCAGTTATTTGGTTAGTATCAGTGATGCGCTGGGGCTAATTAATATCCGCGACTTAGCTAGGTTACCATTAGCTAAGTCGCGGATTACGGAATTGATCGGGTTTTATCCGATTAATAAAGATCGCGGCTATCTTATTAGCCGCAAAATAAGCGCCAGCATAATACTGGCAATAACAATATGTGATTGAGGTTAAAAATGATAACTAACAAATCTCCACGCTTATTAACACTTAGCGCTGTCATTGCAATGACAACGTTTGGCATGCAAGCTCAAGCCGATATGGCTGCGGCAAAAAAGTGGGTGTCATCTGAGTTTACAGCGTCTACATTGAATGAGAGCGAACAGCTCAAAGAAATGCAATGGTTCATCGATGCTGCTAAAGATTTCGAAGGTATGGAAATTACTGTTGCTTCGGAGACAATTGCCACGCATGAATATGAGTCAAAAACCCTGGCAAAAGCATTCACTGAAATCACAGGTATCAAAGTCAATCACGACTTGATCCAGGAAGGTGATGTCATTGAGAAGCTACAAACTCAAATGCAGTCAGGCAAAAACATCTATGATGCCTATGTGAATGACTCTGATCTTATCGGTACGCACTTTCGCTACGGCAAGGTTGTTCCTATATCAGATATGATGGCGGGCGATGGAAAGAAATACACCTTGCCAACATTAGATCTTAAAGATTTCATCGGCCTTGATTTCACAACAGGCCCAGATGGAAAACTTTATCAGCTTCCCGATCAGCAGTTTGCCAACCTTTACTGGTTCCGTGCTGACTGGTTTGCACGTGAAGATTTGAAAGCACAATTCAAAGCTAAATACGGCTACGAGTTAGGCGTGCCTGTAAACTGGTCTGCCTATGAAGATATTGCTAAGTTCTTCTCTGAAGATGTTAAAAATATCGATGGCACACGTGTTTACGGACACATGGACTACGGTAAGAAAGATCCATCTCTTGGATGGCGCTTTACCGATGCTTGGTTCTCAATGGCTGGGGCTGGCGATAAAGGTCTTCCAAACGGCTTACCTGTTGATGAATGGGGAATTCGTGTCAACGGCTGTCAACCAGCAGGTGCAAGTGTTTCACGCGGTGGTGCAACTAACGGCCCTGCCTCTGTCTTTGCTACGACCAAGTACGTTGACTGGATGCGCCAATATGCGCCACCAGAAGCACAGGGCATGACCTTTGGTGAAGCTGGACCAGTACCTGCACAAGGGCAAATTGCTCAGCAGATTTTCTGGTACACCGCTTTCACTGCGAGCATGAACAAGCCTGGGCTAGCCGTTGTAAACGAAGATGGAACGCCTAAATGGCGCATGGCTCCAAGCCCTAAAGGCCCATACTGGGAAGAAGGCATGAAGCTGGGTTATCAGGATGTAGGTTCTTGGACTTTCCTAAACTCTACACCGCAAAAGAAGCGTTTAGCAGCTTGGTTGTACGCGCAGTTTACTGTGTCTAAAACCGTTTCTTTGAAGAAGACCCTAGTAGGTTTAACGCCGATCAGAAACTCTGACATCAACTCTCCTGAAATGACTGCAGCAGCGCCTAAGCTGGGTGGTTTAGTAGAATTCTATCGTAGCCCTGCACGTGTTCAATGGACACCAACAGGTACTAACGTACCGGATTATCCTAAGCTTGCTCAACTTTGGTGGCAGTATGTTGCTGAAGCTTCAAGCGGAGAGAAAACGCCACAGCAAGCACTTGATGGCCTAGCAAAAGCGCAAGATAAAGTACTTAAGCGTTTAGAGCGTGCCAATGTTCAAGGCGATTGTGGTCCTAAGCTTAACCCTGAAAAAGATCCACAGTACTGGTTGAGCCAGCCGGGTTCTCCTAAAGCAAAACTTGCTAATGAGAAACCACAAGGCGTGACGGTTAACTATGACAAGTTATTAGAAAGCTGGAAGCAAGCTTCTAAATAACCTTTATTATTGTCATTAGTTCTAATGAATCCCCTTAAAGAAAACTCTTTTTGGGGATTTTTTTATGCAGCGCTAAACTCCTCCCTTTTTATCGCATTATTGCTATTTTTTACTATTCTTCTAATACAACACCCATCTTTGTTAAAGCCTATTCAATTGCTGATGTTTAATTACTATTTTTATTACTAATAAGAACAATTACTATTTGCAAACTCATCATCATTACTTTAAATTCTAATCAGTTTTTTTCTAGTGCTGGTAATCCTAGATTCGGCAGTTGAATCACAAAAGTGAGCACAAGTTCTTGTTGCAGCAAGAAAACCCGAAAAACTTCTCACCACCAACAAGGTGACTACGATTTTTCAGTTTCCAATGCACAACAATATCTTGCACTCCTTTTTTGTGCTCAATCGCCAAATCTAGGATATGGCGAATGCAAATTTAAAGGATAACATTGTGAAACTAAATAAATTAATGACGGCAGTAGCTATCGCTACTTTATCTGCGACTGCTTTAACAGCTAATGCGGCTGCTAACTACGTAGACTTCCCCATCACTTTGAAAGACTACGCTGGTGATAAAAAGTCTTCTGTAGCTTACGGCGGTCAAATTGCACGCCATGTATTACATACATCACTTATGAGCCTATCAAAGACCGGCAACGGTGCTGCTAACCCTGAGTTACTGGCTAAAATGCAAGCTTACTTCTCTGGTAAAGATGCAGGTAGAGCGATTATTGCGCCTGCTAGCAAAGAAGGTTTTACAATTGCGCAGACTCAAGTTGATGAGCTTTCAAAAGGTAAAAATCTTGCAGGAAAAACTTATAAAGGTGCCGTTGCAGGCTGGCCTGGCAACAAAACAGCGGTTGAAGTACTAGAGTTTTGGATTGAAAAAGCGGCTAGCTCTGATGCGGGTTTTGATTACATCAATGGCATGGACTACCCACAGCTTATTTCAAAATTTGCAATGGGCGCTATTTTCTACAACCAAGCAGTTGATAACTACTTAGATGAAAAGCTCGCTGCTGATGTTAAGCCAAACGATAAGCCTTACAAAGATGGTGCACCTTATACAGGTAAAGAGCACGTCTGGGATGAAGCCTTTGGTTACTTCGGCGCACCTACTAACGCAGCTAGCATTGACGCAACAGATGCATACGCCATTGCTAAAGGCAAAAAAGAGATTTTTGCTAAAGCCGACTTAGACGGCAGCGGTAAAATCGATCTTGATACTGAAATGTTATTTGCACACGCTTACTATGCAGCCGGTGCTGATAAATCAGGCAAATCAAACTACCTGAACAGCATCACACAAGCGTTCATCGATGGCCGTCAAATCATCACTGATGCTAAAGGCGAAAAACTTAGCGATGAACAACGCAAGCAATTGCTTGAAAAAGCAGACTTCATCAAAACTAACTGGGAATTAGTGATTGCAGAAGCTGCATTCAAATACGCGGGCAGCGTATACTCTGATGCGCTTAAACTGCAAGCGGGCATCGAGGCGAATAATGATGTTAAAGCTGATTTCAAGAAATACATCCACCACTGGGGCGAGCTAAAAGGCTTCTCAATGGCGCTGCAAACAGGTGGTAAGGACCTTGGCGGCTTCGCTGTTAAACTGAACCGTCTAATTGGCTACAGCCCAGTATTACTTGGTAACACGCAAGTGACAAGTGTTGATGATAAAGGCAACTATGTCCAGTCTAGCTCCCTATCGTTGAACGAGTTCGCACTGAATATGTTAAAAGTACAAAAGGCGCTGTCTGATCAATACCCGCTGAAAGCTCGCCTTAAGGACCAAACTGAAAAGCTAGCAACAATGGCTGAGAAGCTAGGTTCTGGTAACAGCACTGAAAACGATTAATATAGATTTTTATTAATCTAGTTCTCGTCCAGAAACGGGGCCGTAGCGAGAGCGGCTCCATGGCTCAAGATGTGCACAACTAGATACGGGCGTTTAGTCATTCTAAATAACTCTATCTAGTGGTGCGCAGATTGAGCCAGTGAGACGCTCGCAGTAGGCATCTGTTTCTGGATGGGAACTAATCTATAATCGTTAATATAAGGCGGCTATAATGTCGCCTTATATTTTGAAAAGATACTTATTTTATGCAAGATTTTCTCGCCCAGTATTGGAGCGATCTATGCTCACTTTTCAACAATTCTCAACAGCGGCTCTTTTGGGGCTATTTACTTTGTGCCAGCGTTATTGGTGCTCTCTACTCGCTGTTTAAAAGCACTAAAAACACAACTGATAGCGTCAAAATAGCTTTAGGGTTACCACACTGGTTCTCAAAATCCGCAATCGCTGATTACAAACTTATCATCATTAACAAAGCTATATATTTACTGTGCAACCCTCTATTGCTTGGCAAGCTTAGTGTTGCCACTTTAATATTTGAGTTGATGCACCAATTACTTGGCCAGCGGAATATTGAATCAGACTTGCCCAGCTGGCTCATTATCACAAGCTTTACGCTATTTATTTTCATATTCGATGATTTTGCACGTTTTTACACCCACAAAATAATGCATGAATATCCTGTGCTGTGGGAATTTCATAAAACCCATCACAGTGCCACACGCTTAACACCCTTAACCGTGCTGCGTACTCACCCTGTGGAAGGACTACTTTTTGCGATACGTAGCGCATTAGTGCAAGGTATCAGTATCGGCAGTTTTGTATTTTTATTTGATGACAAAGTCGATTTGTTCACGGTGCTGAATGTGAATATCATCTTGTTTATCTTTAACGTCGCAGGGTCGAATTTGCGTCATAGCCACATATCAATCCCCTATTACAAATGGATTGAAAATATCTTTATCTCCCCTGCCCAGCATCATATCCATCACTCTACTGCACCACGTCATTTCAACAAGAATTACGGTGCAGTGTTAGCTGTTTGGGATAAACTATTTAAGACACTACATCACAGTGAGGTAAATACCCAAATTCACTACGGGATAAGCCGCCATCAAACGGATAGTGAGCAAGGGTTACAGCGGCTTTACGTCAGCGCATTCACTAATAGCTACAAAATAATTAACTCTCGTCTAAGTAAACATAGAGAAATCGTTTTAGGTATTAAAATCAAAGATGTAAATAACAACAATAATCATTTATAATTCAAGTTCATCGTTGTTATCATTTAAAGAGTTTATTAATTATGCCGAAATTAAGTAAGACAACCCTCACCTTAGCTGCTTTTACCCTATTAACATCTGTGACTGCTCAAGCTTCTGAAGTCAATGTCTATTCTGCCAGAAAAGAAGCCCTTATTAAGCCTTTACTAGACAAGTTCGAGCAGAGCACTGGCATTAGCGTTAATTTGATTACCGGTAAAGCTGATGCGTTATTACAACGTATCAGAATTGAAGGCAAAGCTAGCCCTGCTGATATATTTATTACGGTTGATGCAGGCCGCTTGCAGCGCGCCAAAGAAGCCGGTGTTTTACAGCCAATCAGCAGCGATATACTGACTAAAAATATTCCTGAAAACCTGCGTGATGGAGACAACCTATGGTTTGGACTATCACAACGTGCGCGTACTGTTTTCTACGCGAAAGACAAAGTAGATCCCTCGCAGTTGTCTAGCTATGAAGATTTAGCGGATAAAAAATGGCGCGGTAAGATTTGCCTTAGAAGCTCAAACAACATTTACAACCAGTCCTTAGTGGCCTCTATGATCGATAACATTGGCAATGAGAAAACCCTCGCTTGGGCTAAAGACTTAGTGAGTAATATTGCTAAACCACCTGCAGGCGGTGACACTGATCAGCTCAAAGCGGTAGCAGCAGGTGTCTGTGAAATCACACTTGCTAATACTTACTACTTTGGCCGTTTAATGAATAGTGACAAAGCTGGTGATAAAAAAGTCGTAGAGAAAGTAGGTCTATTTTGGCCTAATCAACAAGGGCGTGGAGTACACATGAATGTCAGTGGCGCTGGTGTGACGAAACATGCGCGTCATAAAGAGAATGCGATTAAACTTATCGAATTTATGACCTCCCCTGAATCTCAAGCTTGGTACGCTGCTGTTAACAGCGAATTCCCTGTGCTTAAAACGGCAGCCGTTTCTGATGCGCTAAAAAGTTGGGGCGAGTTTAAAGCTGATAACATTGCGTTAAACAAGCTAGGTGAAAACAACCGCGCAGCGGTAGAACTTATGGATAAAGCGCGCTGGAAGTAATTTTCTAGTAAAGACATAATGATACGCCAAGCTTATGTGCTAAGCTTGGCGTATCCTTTCCTGTACTATTGCATTCATGATTGAAATCTTAAAGAAACATAGCAAAATCAACTGGCTTAGCGCCTTGGCGTTACTCACTGCTATCGCCCTCTCTTTTCCTATTCTTGTTGTTATAAGCTCACTGTTTGGTGGCTTTGGCGTAACTCTGAGCCATTTAGTTGATACGGTGCTTAGTGATTACATTAGCAACTCCGTCCTTTTACTCCTAGGCGTATCAATCGGCGTACTAGCCATTGGCGTACCTGCTGCTTGGTTTACCAGTGTTTGTGACTTTAAAGGAAAAAGCATCTTCACTTGGGCATTGCTACTACCTTTAGCGGTTCCCGCTTATATCGTCGCATACACCTACACTGGTCTTTTTGACTTTGCAGGGCCAGTACAGAGCACATTGAGAGACTATACTGGGCTTAATTACGGAGAATATTGGTTCTTCGAAATTCGCTCCCTCGGTGGTGCGATCACTATGCTTACACTGGTGCTCTATCCTTATGTCTATTTATTGGCACGCGCCGCTTTTTTAGAGCACTCAAGCAATTCATTAGAAGTGTGCAGAACGTTAGGTTATAGCCACAAACGTGCTTTTTTCCACCTATCCCTGCCCATGGCAAGACCTGCCATTATTGCAGGTTTAACCCTCGCATTAATGGAAACGCTGGCAGATTTTGGTACTGTGCAATATTTTGGTATTAGCACTTTCACCACTGGCATATATCGTACTTTTTACGGTTTAGGCGACCCAACCGCTGCCTCACAACTGGCCACTATGCTATTAACATTTGTGGCTTTTTTGATCATTTTAGAGAGATACTCCAGGCGTCAACATCGCTATCACTCAAGCGCTGAACAACGCCCTGCTAGCGCATTGATTAAGCTCTCTTTTAAACACAGTTGTATCGCGTGGGCCGTGTGCTTAATCCCGATTAGCTTTGGTTTTCTGATTCCCGCATCCGTATTAACCTACTGGAGCGTTACCCAAGCCGTGTTCGAAGCGGATAAGTTTTTGTCTCTTGCCTGGAACTCACTATATTTAGCAATGAGCGCAGCTATTATAGCCGTCGTTTTGTCAGTGTTGCTCGCTTATGCAAAGCGCATCAAAAACACCGCAACAGTACAAGGCGCTACAACGGTCGCAAGTCTTGGTTATGCACTACCTGGAACAATTATCGCTATTGGTATTATTATTCCACTAGCTTGGTTAGACCACCAAATCATTGACGCAGCTGAACATTTTTTTGGACTAGATTTGGGCTTGATATTATCGGGTACCTTGTTTGCGCTTCTATTTGCCTACACGGTAAGGTTTTTAGCGGTTTCTATGGGTGCCGTACAAACTGGGCTTGATAAAATCAAACCGAATATCGACAACTCGGCCCGCTCACTTGGGCACAATAATCTACAAGTTATTTCTAAAATACATTTTCCCTTGATGCGCAGCTCATTACTCACCGCTTTACTCATTGTATTTGTCGATGTATTAAAGGAGCTCCCCGCCACCTTAATATTACGACCATTCAATTTTAATACACTAGCAGTACACGCTTACGAGCTAGCTTCCGATGAAAGACTCATTGACGCAGCCCCTGCATCTATTATGATAGTGATTGTAGGATTGTTACCGGTGATCATTTTGAGCCGATCGATTTCAAACTCAAGAGCAAAACACGCACAATGAATGCAGCCGAACAAATCAGCCAAACATTGCTAACACTCGATAACGTAAGCATTGCTTATGGCGCAAAAACGATTGTCAAAGAAGTCTCAATTAATCTTAGTAAAGGCGAGATAGGCTGCTTATTGGGGCCCAGTGGCTGCGGTAAATCTACGCTGTTACGCGCAATTGCCGGCTTTGAGCCAGTAATTACAGGATCGATCCAACTTACAGAACAAACGCTTTCCGACACAAAAAAAACGACGGCTCCCGAATTACGTAATATCGGTATGGTGTTTCAAGATATTTCGCTGTTTCCACACCTTAGCATCGAGCAGAATGTTGCCTTTGGCATTAAAAACCAACCAAAACAGCAAATTGCGGCGCGCGTTAAACAACTGCTAGCTCTTATTGAACTCAGCGAATATGCAAAACACTACCCGCATCAAATTTCAGGAGGTCAGCAGCAAAGGGTGGCGCTAGCACGTGCACTTGCGCCAAAACCCGAGCTTATATTACTGGATGAGCCATTTTCAGGTCTTGATGCAAAACTTAGAGAAAGCTTAGTTCCACAAGTAAAAGCCATTTTAAAGAAAGAGCAAGTCAGTGCACTGATGGTGAGCCACGACCAAGCAGAAGCTTTTGCTGTCGCCGACAAAATTGCCATTATGAATAACGGAAAAATCCATCAATGGGACAACGCATATAACAGCTATCACTTCCCTGCCAGTCAATTTGTCGCGTCTTTTATTGGCGATAGCAAATTTCTAGCAGGCACTGCCAGCTGCGAATACTGTGTTGAAACTGAACTTGGAAAACTGGCTAAAAAAACCCCACATGGCTTTAAGAAAGGCAGTAAAGTACAAGTACTCATTCGTGTTGAAGATGTGAGCTGCAATGCAGACTCCATGTACTCAGGGATTGTGATCAAAAAAGATTTCCACGGCAGCTATTATAAGTACGAAATACAGCTAAAAGATAACAGCACTTTGTATTATTCAACAAATGCTAAAGCACTGACGCAACACGCTCTTGGCGCCAACATTCCAGTACAAGTTGACAGTGAAAATTTGGTTATTTTCAACCGATGAATTTAATCTTAGTCCAAATTAGCGATTTTATAGACAACGATATTGTTAAGCTAACGGATCGCAGGTTTACGCACATAAAACAAGTCCATCGCGCCTCTATCGAGCAATCTTTAAAAGTCGGCATGATTAACGGCGATTCAGGTATAGGCACTATCATTGGAATTGATGACAAAAGTGTTACGTTAAAGCTTTGTTTAGACATACCCGCTATACCTTCTTTACCTCTAACATTACTGCTTGCCCTCCCTAGACCCAAAATGCTTAAACGCATTTTACAGAGCGTGGCCAGCCTTGGCGTAAAAGAGATTTATTTGATCAATAGCTACAAAGTAGAAAAGAGCTTTTGGTCAACACCTGTGCTTAATGAAGACAACCTTCGCGAGAACTTATTACTCGGTCTAGAGCAATCCGGCGACACCATTATGCCGACAGTGCATTTAAAGAAGCGCTTCAAACCCTTTATTGAAGACGAACTACCGGCTATAGCGCAAGACGCTAAAAAACTCATCGCCCATCCTTATCAAGCCAGCAAATGCCCCCAACCAAGCGCACAAAAAACGGTACTCGCCATCGGCCCAGAAGGCGGCTTTATAGATTACGAAGTAGAAAGGTTACGTGAACAAGGCTTTTTACCTATTAGCTTAGGACAACGTATTTTAAGAGTAGAAACGGCCTTACCCGTGGCTATCGGTAAACTATTCAACCTCTAATTTTTTAGCATTTAGATCACCCGCCTGCCACATTTGACGATATTTCTGCCAGTTAAAGAACGGACCTGGATCTGTTTTACGACCAGGGGCTATATCACTGTGACCATGCGTACTTTGAGCGGTAATATTCGGATAACTGGCCTCAATAGCGACACTTACCTTTGCAAGCACTTCATATTGAACATTACTGTAAGCTTCTTCATCACAGCCTTCCAGTTCAATACCGATAGAAAAATCATTACAGTTCTCACGCCCTTCATAAACTGATACACCTGCATGCCAAGCTCTGTCATTTAAATTGACGAATTGAATCACCTCGCCTAAGCGGCTAATAAACAAGTGCGCGGAGACTTGCAGATCTTTTATTTCTTCAAAGAACGTGTGCTCAGCTATTGGTAACGTATTTTGAAAGAACTTTTCAACATACCCCCCCCCATATTGGCGCGGAGGCAAACTGATATTATGAATCACTAATAAATTTATCTGATTAATATTTGGCCTAAGATTATAATTTGGAGAAAGCGCTTGTTTTGCACCATTAAGCACGCCATTAACAATTGAAAAATTATTCACCTAATTACACCCTCTTAATCGATTTTCAGATATTATAGGGCCAAATTCAATTGATCAATAGCAAGGGCTAACAATGTCTGTTCAATCCGATCTTTACCCAATAATCAAAAAGAATGTTCGTATAGCACTTGAAGAAGATATTGGCTCAGGAGACATTACAGCCAGTTTAATTCCTGGAAAAACCCAAGCGACGGCACAAGTCATTACTCGCCAAGACGCCGTCATATGCGGCACTGCTTGGGTCGATGAAACCTTTAGACAAGTTGATCCGGATTTAAGTATCGATTGGCAAGTGAAAGACGGCGATAGAGTTATTGCTAATCAAGTACTATTTACCTGCACAGGCTCTGCCAGCTCATTACTGACCGCAGAACGTACCGCCCTAAATTTCATGCAGACACTGTCGGGCACTGCGACTATTAGCCAACACTACGCAGATATGGTGAGTGAGACTGATGTCAAACTACTAGATACCCGAAAAACCTTGCCAGGACTACGCGCGGCGCAAAAATATGCGGTGACCTGTGGCGGATGCCACAATCACCGTATTGGACTGTTTGACGCTTTTTTAATTAAAGAAAATCATATCATGGCTTGTGGAGGAGTTGAAAAATCGATTATTGCAGCGCATAAATTAGCCCCGGGTAAAAAAGTAGAAGTTGAAGTCGAAACTTTTGAACAGCTGCAAGAAGCACTTGAAGCGAACGCAGATATTGTAATGCTGGATAACTTCAGTTTTAAGGAAATGAGAGAAGCCGTTGAATATGTAGATGGTAGACTAAAACTAGAAGCGTCTGGAAATATTAATGATAGAACCTTATTGAACACTGCAAGAACGGGAGTGGATTATATTTCGATTGGAGCTTTAACTAAGCATTGTAACGCATTGGATTTGTCGATGCGATTTAGATAACGACGATGCTTCTAACACCGCCGTTTTAATCAATTATCTACATGTAGCAGGAACAATTGCAGGGTCCAGTGTAGTATTACAATTCCATGTAACACTCCCAGTACCAGTACCAGGAGTTAAAGTGATAGTACCACCAGAAACTGCACCACCTACTGCAGCAAAGTTTGTAAATGTGACTGTAATCACCCCAGCAGCTCCTACAAGTAATGATGAAACCTCATTACTTGAAATAGTTCCTAACCCTGCAGATGCATTGGTTGCAGGCAAAGTTCCAGTCGAAACAAAAGTTTCTGCAACTGCTACTTTAGCACCTGAAGCGAGCGTTATCCCTTCTGTCACTCTTGCACGCGATGTATAATCCTGATATGCAGGCAGAGCAATCGCCGCCAAGATACCAATGATTGCCACTACAATCATTAATTCAATTAGTGTAAAACCTTGTTGCTTTTTCATGTTTTGCTCTCCAGCAGTTTTAAATTCCAATCAATGTAAGTTAGATATAAAGAAGCGATAATGCAATTTTTTTCTAAAAATAATCCACATTTAGACTTATATACATCCAATATTAAGATACTACCACTGGGAAGATGCTTTTATTAGGTTTTTTCGTTATTATTCCAAACTTTAAAGCGTATTACGCTGCGTAAGATATTGTGTCTCAAGGAGCTAACAGAGTGCAAACTACCAAACCTTTAGTCGGCTTAGCGAGAAGATTAGTTAAAGATGGATATTTCTCCGCACAAGTCGCGCATATTGCTTTAGAAAAAGCGCAATCTGTTCAAAAACCTTTTATATCTCACATCATCGCTGAAGAGCTGATCAGTAATTACAACGCAGCTTTCGCCGCATCTGATGAGTTTGGCCTACCGCTTTTCGATTTAGATGTGTTAAATATTCAAAGTATTCCAGAGGGGCTAGTCGATGAGAAGCTTATTCTCAAACATCGTGCCCTGCCACTCATCCAACGTAACAAAAAACTCTCAGTTGCCATTTCTGACCCCACTAATATCGGCGCACTTGATGACTTTAAATTTCATACAGGCCTTAGTACTGAAGCCATTATTGTCGAAGAAGATAAATTACAGCAGACCATCGATAGTTTTTTAGACAATCAAAGCGCTGGGCTAGACGACTTAGAAGATGATGGATTAGAAAACTTAGAGTTAGAAGATACAGAACCTGAAGAAGTGCAAGATAGCGGTGAAGATGCCGCTCAAGAAGCCCCCATCGTACGCTTTGTGAATAAAGTATTATTAGATTGTATTCGAAAAGGCGCTTCAGATATCCACTTTGAACCTTATGAGAAATCCTATAGGGTCAGGTCTAGAATCGACGGTATTTTGCAGGAAGTTGCAAAGCCGCCTTCTACATTAGCACCGAGAATTTCTGCGCGATTGAAAGTTATGTCGAAAATGGATATATCCGAGCGCAGAATACCCCAAGATGGACGTATCAAAATGCGTTTGTCTCAATCGCGTTCTATCGATTTTCGTGTTAACTCACTGCCGACTCTTTGGGGTGAAAAAATAGTACTACGTATTTTGGACTCTAGCAGTGCCAAAATAGGTGTGGACGCACTGGGATTTGATCCAGATCAAAAGGAGATATTCTTAAAAACATTGGTCAAACCACAGGGCATGATTTTGGTCACAGGACCGACAGGCAGTGGTAAAACCGTCTCCCTTTATACTGGTCTTAATATCCTAAACACAGAAGAGCGTAATATATCTACCGCTGAAGACCCTGTTGAAATCAACTTAGAAGGCATCAACCAAGTACACGTCAATCCTAAAGTAGGCCTCACATTCGCAGAATCTTTGCGCTCATTTTTACGCCAAGATCCCGATGTTGTCATGGTGGGGGAAATTCGAGACTTGGAAACCGCTGAAATTTCTATTAAAGCAGCTCAAACCGGCCACATGGTACTGTCTACCTTGCATACTAATAGCTCAGCTGAAACGCTTACTCGCCTGCGTAATATGGGGGTTGAAGCTTTTAACGTAGCAACAGCCGTATCCCTCATTATAGCGCAACGCTTAGCAAGAAGACTGTGTGAAGAGTGCAAGGTTTCCCATGACCTACCCGAAAAAGCGTTAATAGAAGCAGGGTTTATCCATAGTGAACTGCATAGTCTTAATCTTTTTGAATCCAACCCTGTCGGTTGTCTACAGTGCACTAAAGGCTATAAAGGACGCGTGGGTATTTACGAGTTATTATCAATGACCCCTGAAATATCTGATTGCATCATGAACGATGGCACTTCATTAGATATATTAGAAATAGGCATGCGACAAGGTTTTAGACCACTAAAGAAATCAGGCTTAGCTAAGGTAGCACAGGGAATAACTAGCCTAGAAGAACTCAACAGAGTGATTACTCATTAAGGATAATTATGGCCACTAAAGCTAAAAAGATAATCACTTTCACTTGGTCGGGTCTTGATAAAAGCGGCAACCAAAGTAAGGGGAAAATTGAAGCAGCTAGCCTTGCAGAGGCGAAAGCGTTATTAAGACGCCAAGGGGTGGCTCCTCGAAAAGTGGTTAAAGAATCAAACTTCAGCTTGTTTAGCGCTCGCTCTAAGCCCATAAAACCGGTAGACATCGCTTTTTTCACTCGCCAAGTAGCGACTATGCTAAAAGCGGGCGTCCCCTTAATTCAAGGCTTAGAAATTGTTGCAACAGGCGTCGAAAAGGATGCCCTTAAAAAGCTAATATTGGACATAAGAGATTCTGTTAATGGCGGTCAAGACCTTGCGAGTTCTATGGCGAAACACCCACTCTTTTTTGATGACTTATATTGTTCATTAGTAGAAGCTGGTGAGCAATCCGGTGCCCTTGAAACCATGCTTGATCGCATAGCCACTTACAAAGAAAAACTCGAATCATTAAAAGCAAAAATCAAGAAAGCGCTCACTTACCCTACTGCTGTATTGGCCGTAGGTTTAATTGTATCCGTCATTCTACTGTTAAAAGTAGTACCACAGTTTGAATCTATTTTTTCAAACTTCGGTGCAGATCTACCAGCCTTTACCGTAATGATTTTAAACATGTCTGCTTTTGTACAAGAGTGGTGGTGGATTATCGGCTTAGCTTTTATCGCATTTTTCTATTGCTTCATCCAACTAAAGAGGCGCTCAGTAAAATTCGCCAATCAACTGGATATTTTGATTTTAAAAATCCCTGTACTAGGTGATATTTTAAGAAAAGCGATAATTGCCCGTTTTGCCCGCACACTATCAACCACATTTGCAGCGGGTGTTCCTTTAGTTGAGGCTTTGGATTCTGCTGCTGGAGCATCCGGAAATATTATTTATAGAGAAGCAATAATTCAAATTCGTAATGCTGTCTCCACTGGCCAGTCACTACAAAATTCTATGCTAATGACCGGTGTTTTTCCAAACATGGTTGTGCAGATGATTTCAATCGGAGAGGAGGCTGGCTCCTTAGACAGCATGCTAGATAAAGTAGCATCCTTTTATGAAGAGGAAGTTGATAACGCAGTCGATAATATGTCTTCACTGATGGAACCTTTTATTATGGTGGTATTGGGTACTCTTGTTGGCGGATTAGTCGTTGCGATGTACTTGCCTATTTTCAAACTCGGTTCTGTTGTGTAATTTAGCTAAACTTTAAAATAATCTATTAATTTAAGGCATTATCGC
>Ga0209396_1001709_pt1 | contig 23864 bp, 19 predicted proteins | sample GOMGulsemesocosm_6_FD_184638 | JGI IMG/M metagenome (GOLD analysis project Ga0209396, IMG submission 184638) | Methane-oxidizing microbial communities from mesocosms in the Gulf of Mexico - GOM8C Gulf of Mexico (SPAdes) (version 2) | ecosystem: Environmental > Aquatic > Marine > Cold seeps... | reverse complement strand
AAATAAATTCAGGAACGGTGAACTTGCCGTGTTTACGCATATAAGGCGCAAGTAACATTGCCAGCAATACGTAACCACCGGTCCAGCCCATTAAAAATACTGAGCCACCGTAACCGGCAAAAGCAATCATACCTGCCATTGAAATAAACGACGCAGCACTCATCCAATCAGCGCCAATTGCCATACCGTTTTGTAATGGCGTTACACCGCCACCAGCAACATAAAACTCACTGGTTGAACCCGCACGAGCCCACCAAGCAATAGCGAAGTATAGGGCGAAAGAACCGCCAACGGCTATGTATGTATAGAGTTGTAACTCACTAATACCATCCATTATGATTCCTCCACGTTGTATTTTTTATCAAGGTCGTTCATCTTTTTGGTATACCAAAAAACTAAAGCGACAAAAGTGTAAATTGAACCTTGCTGTGCAAACCAGAAACCTAGTTTGTAACCTCCGAGACGTATTTCATTTAACGGTTCTACTAATAGCAAACCAAAACCAAATGAAACCACGAACCAGATAGCAAGACTTATAAATATTAGGCGCAGATTTTCTGACCAATATGACTGTTTCTCTTCCATCATCCTCTCCTAGCAAATTAACTCATCTGGATTTATACCTATTCGGTATTTGCCCAGTTATTTTATAAAGCGTTTATTATTTTTGTACGCTTGATTACACACCTGTTTTTACCGATTAAGGTAGTCGTTACCTTTACTATTAATTCGGACCAGTGAAAAAGTCAGATCAAAATGCATAGTGAAATTTAACTAGTATTGACACTAACAAGGTTTTTCTAATGCAGGTATTACACTTTAGTCTAGGGTTGGTAGTTAAAGGTTGACGAACAGGGGTAAAATGCACTAAAAACAAGCATGTCGTTAGATTTCCTTTTGTTACAAGGCCGATAAAAATATGGACAGCGAGCTCGCCGAAATTAGTGCATTTATTCAAAATACACCACCATTTGATACATTACCCGAAGCGGTAATTCTGCAAATAGTGAAAGAGATAAATATTTGTTATCTTCGGGCAGAGCAACCCTTGCCGCCGAACGGTATTAAAGATGCGCGACTTTATATCTTGCGTAAAGGCGCATTAGTTTATACGGATCATAACGGTCAGTTGGTGGGAAAATACAGCGAAGGTGAAATTTGCAGTGTATTCTGTCGTCCAGCGCAGCGCAGTGAAGTCAACGTAAACACTGAAGAAGATACACTGTTATATAGCCTTGATTATCAAATTTTACTTTCTTTAGTTGGTGCTTATCCACAAATAGACGCTTTTTTTATGCAAACGGCTGCAGAGCGTTTAAAAGGAAAAATGAGTAAAGTAAATGAAGACGCGATTATTAATTCTTCATTAATTAATAATCCGATCAGCCAGTTTTACCATAAGCCGGTATTAACCATCGATAGCCAAAAAAGTATCCAGCAAGCCGCAATAGAAATGACCGAAAAAGGTGTTTCTTGTTTGGTTGTCGTTGAGCAGAAAATAAATGCGATGAGTGTTCCTGTTGGTATCGTTACCGATAAAGATATACGTCGCCGCTGTGTTGCTCAAGGGATCAGTTTTAGTTTGTCGGTCAGTAAAATTATGACAACCGATATGGCTACTTTACCAGAAAAAAGTAGCGCCTATGACGCGCTTATGTTGATGACGAGTAAACGTATTCATCATTTACCTATCACAGGTATTGGTGAGTCAGGTGAATACGGCGCATTAGTGGCCATGGTAACGATTACCGACTTAATGAATAACGAAGGTCATAATGCCGTTAATATCACCAGTATTATTCGCAAAGCAGCTACGATTAATGACTTAATTCGTATTAGTAAATTGTTGCCAAAATTACAAATTCGTATGGCTAAATTAGGTACTAGCGCTGATCATGTGGGTAAAAGTATCAGCGCTATTACCATGGCGTTTACTATTCGCATTATTGAAATGTCGGAAAAAATTTACGGTAAAGCGCCGGTGCCATATGCATGGTTAGCTTGTGGTTCACAAGGGCGGCAAGAGCAACTTGCACATTCTGATCAAGACAATGCCTTGATTATCTCTGATAACTTTACACCTGAGCATGAAGCCTGGTTTGAAAACTTAGCATCGTTTGTTTGTGATGGTTTGGCGGCTTGTGGTTTTGTACTGTGTCCTGGCGAAATCATGGCAACTAATCCTAAATGGCGGCAACCCCAAAAAAAATGGCATAAATATTTTGAACAATGGGTGAATACTCCAAGCCCTCAAGCCCTTTTAAATGGCTCTGTATTTTTTGACTTAACCACAGTACATGGCGACGAAACGTTACTGAATGAAGTACGTAATAAGCTGTTGAATAAAACCAAAGGCAATAGTTTGTTTCTGGCGCACTTGTCGCGAAATGCTTTGATGCTACGGCCACCGTTAGGATTTTTCCGTGACTTTGTACTGATTTCTGATGGCGAGCATAAATCAAGCTTAGACATTAAACACAATGGCATTGCGCCAATTGTAGATCTAGCTAGAATTTATGCATTAGCTGAAGGGATAGCGTCAGTAAATACCATTGAACGTTTGAAAAAAGTCGCAGGGTCATCTTCGATATCGAAAGAATCAGCAGCAAATTTAATTGATGCTTATGAGTTCTTAGGTATTTTGCGTTTGCAGCATCAGGCGGACTTATTGCAAGCAAAAAGAGCAGCGAATAATTATTTATCGCCTAAAAACTTGTCTAAGCTCGAACGTGAACATTTAAAAGACGCTTTTAAAGTGATTAAAGCACTTCAAGACAGTCGTCAGTCAACTTCTTAAGGGGTCATATGATCAGCAATCAGCCGCTATTTTATTGGTTATTAGGATATGAAGCACAGCGAAAGCGTGCTTGGGCGAAAGCGCCATCCGGGGCGTTGAAAGATTTTTTAGCTAGCCCTTTTCTAGCGCCAAATACGCCATTCTCTGAGATTGAATTACTGGCCGTTGATTTTGAAACTACAGGTTTACATGCGATAAATGACAAACTGCTTAGTGTTGGTTTTATTGGCGTAAAACAACAACAAATATCACTTAAAAATAGTTACCACGAAATCATAAAAACTAAGGATGATTTAACTGCAGATAACGTGATTATTCATCAAATAACCGATCAGCAAAAAGAACAAGGTGCGCCATTAAAAGAAGTAGTTGAAGCCTTGCTAAAAGCATTGGCTGGAAAAGTCATGTTAGTACATTTTGCTCGTATCGAACGTCAGTTTCTACAACAAGCTTGTTTAGAGCTTTACGGAATGGCACCACCCTTTCCGATGATCGACACGTTAATGGTGGCTAAACGTCAGTTAGATAAGCGCGATGTCGCTTATGACCCATCAGCATTGAGGTTATCAGCTTTACGACATAAAATGGGTTTACCTAATCACTTTGCTCATAATGCGCTTAATGATGCCATAGCAACGGCAGAATTATTAATGGCACAAGTAAGTAATATGACAGAACAAAAAAGTTTAACCTTGAAAGACTTGCTCTTGTAGTTCTTCATATATTTTATATAGAGTAGGTGAAAAAATAATACCGTAAATCGATTTATTGATAACCAAACCAGTTTAATAAATCACCTTGCTGTCTAAGTTTTTCTATAGCCGTTGAAACTTTTTTACAGTGTTGATTACCTTGCTCATCGTTATTAAAAACAAAAAACACATCGAGTAAACTAATCGGATTTTTAGCATCGAAACGAACTGATTTTTCCATCTTTGCGGCTTTTAACGCACTTACTGTTGAATGCATATCGCCAACAATAGCGCTGACCCTACCAGAGAGTAACTTTTTGATATTGATATCATCATTTTTAGCCCAGCTGATTTCAATATTAGGGTTTTCAGTTATATTTTTACCATAGCTATAACCGGCAACAATACCTACTTTTCGTCCATGTAGTTGTGTTATATCGGTAATTAATTGGTCATCGATACGGGTAATGGCGATAATCCCTTTTTGCATGAAAGCAGCACTTCGACAAGAATTAGGATCTCTAAACTCTTCTAATTCAGGAAAATAACCAGATATTTTGTGATGAGAAAAGCTCAATTGTACTCGCTTAGTTGGCATAAGGCTGACATCAAACCTTAACTCAGCATAGCTTTCAATTTTTCTTAACATATCGATCATCACGCCCTGATCCGCGCTATCGATTAACCCCGGAATATAATATGTGCTCAACGGAATTTTTTCGGCTTTTACATGAAAGCCGAAAAATAACAAAATACAAAAAAAGTAATATCGCACAATTAATCGCTAGTTATGCCTTGTTCGCAGAAGGTATCTTAGCATTTGCTTTGATGACTTCTATGTCTACTTTATCAAGTAGCAATAAAACATCGGCGAGTTTTTTTCGCAAATCGGCTGATAATTTATGAGGAAAACTGGTTTTTTTTGATACCGCCAAAGATTCCCGGCGAATAACAGCGGTCAATAAATTTTGAATTGAGTCGACGTTTGATAACGCTAGTGGGGGAAGTGATTTTTCTGACGCTTGATTGAATAAATCGTATGCTGTTTGTAATGCTTCTTTCGCTTGTTTTAATCTAGCCATATACCCACCTATATTTTTATTGTTGAGGTCTACTGAATTTTTAAACACTTTAATTGAAACGTAACATCTATTATCTACAATAAATACATTTCAACTTTTGTCTAGTCTTATTCAGTGGCTATTTTTTGATGTAAAGGCTTTAGCCATAGAAACGGCCTCTTTTAGAGGTGTTTGCTAGACTAAAGTCTTCCGGTATTTATAAACTTTTTTGCTAAACCGTTGATTTTTCTTTTTTGATGATCGTGAACAATTCATCTTTTAACCGTAAGCGTTGCTTTTTTTGTTGATCTAAATACTCATCAGAAGTGTTTTCTGAACCTTGTTCAATATGGTGAATTTCTTGATCAAATTGATGATATTCTTTGAATAATCGAGCAAAGTGCGCATCGTTCATTTTTAAGTGACGAATTTCATCAGAAAACTCAGGGAATTCGTGGTGTAAGTCATGTTTTTCTATAATCATTTTTATTCCTTAATCGTAATTTTAAATATTTTTATTTATTGTGCGCAATGAATACAGGTATTGGTGTAAGGTAAAACATGTAATCTTTCTGGGTTAATAGCTTCATCACAATGGGAGCAAAGACCATATTTGTCATGCTCTAAACGCTGTAACGCTTCAACAACTTGCCGCAATTCTATTTTTGCTTCGTGATGAATTTCATCAAGCACACCATCATTTTCTGTTTCGGTTGCTTGTTCGGAAAAATCTTGTGAGCGCCCCTTATGAAAGTCAGCTTCAATGGCATGAATACGTTTTTCTAGCTGAGCTTTTTTTTCGGTTAACGCCGTAAAGGTTTCTTGGGGAGTCATATCATTTTCCTTTGAATGGTTATACAAACTTAATAGGATCTTTATAAAGAATATGACTTTAGTTTATGCCGATGTTGATGAATTGTTTTGATCTAGCGCAAGCAAATGTTGACGAGTAAATCATTAAAAATTGACCCGTTTTAATATTTTATAGACAAAAAAAATGAGCGCATTAAGCGCTCATTTATGTACAGGGTTATACATGTTATTTTTTCAGGAAAGTAAACTCTTTCGGTGGTGTTGCACCCATCAAATGTTTAACAAAATAATCCCAACGCTTACGCATCATGTAAGGTTCGCGAGCAAAACCGTGGCCGCGATTTGGCAGCATTAGCATGTCGAAATCTTTATTGGCTGCAATTAATGCTTCCACTACGATTAACGTATTGTACGGAGGAACATTGGTATCAGTTGTGCCATGAGCAATTAACAATTTACCTTTCAAACCGTCAACAGACAACTGATTCGCTTGGCTATCATAATTACTGCTGCCGTCTTCATTTTTTACTTCAACACCATGGTATTTCTCGCCCCATTCGTCGGCATAGTTACGGTTGTCGTGATTACCCGCTTGCGATACAGCAACGCTGTAAAAGTCAGGGAAAGTGAGTAAAGCACGAGTTGACGCGAATCCACCCCCTGAATGTCCCCAAATACCAACGCGAGTTGCATCAATCCAGCTATGGCGTTTAGCTAATTGTTGTATAGCTGAAACTTGATCAGGAATGCCACTGTCGCCCATATTGCCGTAGTAAAATTCATGGAATGCTTTTGAACGACCCGGTGTACCCAAGGCATCAATTTCAATAACAATAAATCCTAACTCAGCAATAGCTTGATTATCGCCGCGAGAACTACGGAAATGACGGCCACGAATACTCCCTACTTGTGGCCCCGGGTATAAATAATTAACTACCGGGTAAGACTTGCTCGCATCAAAATTTGTCGGCTTATACATTAATCCGTAAATATCATTTTCACCGTTACGGTCTTTAACAATAAACTCAACCGGTGCTTTCCAACCAGAGGCTTTTAATTTACTGATATCCATATTTTCAATGGTAAGTTCTTTATCCGTGTTAATTGAGCGAACAATACTTACTTCAGCGGTTGTCGGAGTTGCCGTACGGTCTAAAAAGTGTGTGCCCGCTTTGTTTAACGTAATGCGGTGATGTTTCTTCTCTGGCGTTAATAGTGTTATGTCAGAGCCATCTTTATTAACGCTATACAAATAATGGTAATAAGGGTCACTACCTTCTTTACCTGCACCGGTGAAAATAAGCTTTCCTGTGGCCTCATCGACATGAAGTAGCTCGATAACAGTCCAGTCGCCTTTAGTTATTTGTTGTTTGATTTTCCCTGTGGCTAAATCAACAAGATATAAATGTCCCCAATTGCTTCGTTGTGAAAACCAAATAGCTTCATTGGTTTTTTCTAAGTATTTCCAACTGATACCAGCAACGCCAGATTCAAAAAATGTTTTTTGTGTTTCTGCCATCACAGTTTTTACTTTACCTGTTTCAGCATCAGCAATCTTTAAAGTCGCCGTTTTATGGTCGCGAGTTGAAGAGATAAACGCAAACGTTTTACTGTCAGCAGCCCAGTCAATATCTAATAATTCACCATTACGACCGGCAACATGGTCAGTAATCGTTGAGCGATGGGCATCGGGCGCCATATCAAGTGGTGTTATCTTTTTGCTTTCAACATCTATAACAACACGGTGAATCGCAAAAATATGTTCGTCACCGGGTAATGGATATTTCCAAACGTCAATGTCAGGGTGTCCTACAGCCGTAGAAACTATACCCATGTCGCCAACTTTGCGGCCATCATGTTTAAAGGTGGTTAACTTTGTTGAATCTGGTGCCCAAGTTACAACCGGTGAATTACGACGAACCCAGCCAGCATTATTGGTAGAATAGCCAAAATCTTTAATACCATCTGTGGTTAATTGGCTTTCTTCATTTGATGCTAAATCGCGAAGCCATAAGTTATGGTCACGAATGAATACAGCACGTTTTCCGTTGGGTGATAAATTTTCATTACGTTTTTTAGTGAATGTGTCTAGCTTACATAAGTAACTTGTTAAATCACATTGGTAGCTTTTTCCTCTTACTGATATTTTGATGTCTGTCGCCGATGAAAAAGTGACTTGATAAAAAGGTAGTTTATCGTGATTCACTTCACTTTCAGTGATTCGAGCAAGCGAGTCCGCTAATTTTGCATGGTTAAAAGCGAGTGATTTTTTATTATTCTTGATATCAACTTTGAAAAATTGATTACCATTTTCAGTATGACTACGATAAACCAATATGCCATTTTCGGACCAAACGGGGCTATCTACCGTGCCGGTGACTAATTTACTCGTATGGCTTGATAACTGCTGCTCAGCTCTTTTATAGTCTTCAGTTGTTAGTTGATTCGCTGATAAAAGTGCAGGTGCGAGTACCGAAATAAGCGCAACACCTTTGGCGAAAACATGAGATTTTCTCATCTACATTGACCCTTTTTTTATTTTTAGTTATTTGTCCGGCGAACTTGGTTAACACACCGAGAATATGACACTAAGCCTAACATTTTCATATGTTCACTAGAATAATTATCGGTAAATTAGCGATTAAATACGGTGAAACATCCGGAGTTAACAGTAAAAAAACATATATTTTAGACTTAGGTCTAATTTATAAATGTGTACTATCGTTTTAAGTTATATAAATAAAACAATAATAAAATGATAAAAATGGCCGAAAAATCGCATCTGCAGTTTTCTGAGGCTAATAACAACATATGGGGATAGTAAAATGTTCAATAAGAAAAAGCTTCTACTAGCAACAGGATTATTAGCGCTCGCGGGATCTGCAAATGCGGCTTATGAAATCAAATTAGATAACAAGGATAGTATTACTTTCGGTGGTTATATAAAAGCTGATGCACGTTATATCAATGGCAATATTGCAGCAACAGATTACTGGTATGGCGGCGGTACTGCTCTAGATGAAAGCATTTCAAACTTTGGTATTGCTGTAAACGAGTCGCGTATTAATACCAAATATAAACATGGTGATTTAACCGGTTTTATTGAAATGGATTTTTATGGAGACGCCGTTAAAGGTGGCGGTAATGAAATCATTTCAAATTCGTCAAATCCACGTATTCGACATGCGTTTATTAAATATAAAAACTTATTAATTGGTGAAACCTGGTCAACATTTGTCAATACTAGTGCATTAGCTGAGGCGGCTGATTTTGGTGGGCCATTAGTGGCTGCGGCATTTATTCGTCAAGGGCAAGTTCGCTATACTATGGGAAATTTTCAAGTAGCCATTGAAAATCCAGAATCTTATGGTGGTGTTAGTGGCAACGATTCAATGCCTGATATTATTGGCCGTTACAACTTTAAAGGTGACTGGGGTAACGTCGCTATTTCTGCTGTTGCCAAGAAGCTTCAAACCCTTGGTGGTAATGAAGAATCAGCTTTGGGTTATGGGATTTCTGGTCGCATAAATACTGTTGGTAAAGATGATTTTCGCTTCCAATTTCATGGCGGTGAAGTTGGCCGTTATGTGGGTGTTACCGCATCAAAAGACTTAATTGGCGAAGAAGTTGAAGAGACAACTTCAGTGAGTGTTGCGTACCGTCATTTTTGGTCTGAAGGTTTACGAAGCACAGCTTTTTACGGTAATACAACAACAGATGTTGCAGATTATGACCGTACCCACTGGGGCGTAAATTTATTCAAAAACGTCACTAAACAATTATCATTTGGTGTTGAAGTGGGCAATTTTGAAATGAAAGATAAAAATGTTGATTCAGACTACTTACAGTTTTCAGCAAAATACGTTTTATAGGCAATAGCCTAAGTAAGAAAACAAAAGGAACTCACACGTTCTTGCGTTAGTTGACCTTATATCTTGAGGTTGTTGGGGAAGCTTTGCTTCCCCTTTTTTATGCCTATAATTTCAAGAGTAACAAGCACAGAAAAGCACAGAAAAATATATATGACATTATGATGATCTAGATCATGTTTGCAGTTATTAAACCGAGCGTCACGTTGATAGTGATCAATAATATAGTCAATTATTATATATAGGTCTATCGAATGTCTCAAATTATCAGCAACAAGGAAGTTACTTTTTCAGCAACAGAACAACTCGTTTCAACTACCGATACTCAAGGTAACATTATATATGCTAATGATGAGTTCTGCCGAGTTGCTGGATATTCTGTTGATGAACTTGTTGGTCAACCTCATAACATTGTTCGTCATCCTGATATGCCTAGCAGCGCATTTGCAGATTTATGGCAAAAGTTAAAGCGTGGCGACTCTTGGAGAGGTATGGTGAAAAATCGTTGTAAAAATGGCGATTATTACTGGGTCGATGCGTATGTTACACCGCTCTATCAAGACGATATAGTTATTGGCTTTCAGTCCGTGCGTTGCTGTCCTAGCGAAGAGCACAAGCAAAAAGCGCAACAGTTATACGATAGAATAAATACAGGTAAGTCAGTTAATGAGTTTTCCACTAATATCAATTTAAAGCGTTTATTAGCTCTGCTTATGATTACGGTTTCTATCATAGTATCTGCTGTGTTCATTTCACCTGCAGCAGCGATTATTCAAATAGTCAGTATGATTTTTCTGCTTATTATCTTTAACAATGAACTTATTTCATTACCGAAAAAAATTAACCAAATTAAAAAAACCTTTGATAGTCCGTCAAGATTAATCTTTGGCGGCAAGGGCTTGTCGGCACTATTTGATTACCCATATTTGTTACAACAAGCAAAAATTAGAACTATTTTAGGAAGAAGCAGAGATTCATGTCGAGCTTTACTAGCATTATCTGAGTATTTAAAAGCACGGTCAAAAGAGTCATTAGATGGTTTGTTTGAAGAAAACTCACAGCTTGCCCAGTTGGCTACCGCTATCACACAAATGAGTGCAACTATAGAAGAAGTAAGCCAAAATACCACGGGTGCATATGACAAAGTGACTTTCATTCAGGAAGAATGTAATCAAACAATGAGTGTTATTGATTCGAGCCAGAAAAAAATTACTAAACTTTCAATAGAAGTTGAAAAGGCTGCATCAACGGCAACACGCTTAGTAAGAGATGCGACAAATATAGCGACTATTATGTCCGAAATACAAGGCATAGCCGATCAAACAAATTTACTCGCGTTAAATGCAGCAATTGAAGCTGCAAGGGCTGGTGAGCAAGGTCGTGGTTTTGCTGTCGTGGCTGACGAAGTTCGTACTTTAGCAGGGCGAACGCAGTCTGCCACTGAGCAAATTCAAACATCGGTCATTGAATTACAAACGACCTTACAGCAATGGAGTGGGGTTATGCTGGCGAGTAAGGAAGACGCTGAATCTTGCGTGGAAGATACCGATAAAGCCAAACAAAGCATGGATAGCATAAAAAACATGATGGATGAAATGGCTGATATAACCGCTCAAATAGCAACAGCCGTTGAAGAGCAAACAGTGGTTGCGAACGAAATTAATCAAAATGTATTATCGATAGACAATATTTCTCAGCACAATACCGAAATAGCTCAACAAGTAAATGATAGCGGAAATAATGTTACCGACAGTGCAATAGAAATTGAGTCATTGAGTTCTACCTTTAGATAGGGCATCGGACTTGTTTAATTCAATCAATAGAAACGCTTAACCTGATTTGTTAAACGTTTCTATTCTTCACTATTGAGTCGTGTTATTTTTTTAACTTAGCAAAAGCATCAGCAAAAGCGTTGCCCATCGCAGCATTGTCATTTGTTTTAGGTTGCGGTTTGCTATTGCGTTGTTGGTTAGACTTGGTATTTTTAGCGCCGTTATTTTGTGGACGAGCTTGAGGTTTATTTGCCTGTCTGTTTTGGTCTGGCTTAGCGGTAGTGGTTTCATCTAAACGCATGGTTAAGCTAATACGTTTTCTTGCAGGGTCAACTTCAACAACTTTTACTTTAACAATATCGCCGGCTTTAACTATTTCACGTGGGTCGCTGACAAATTTGTCGGTTAGCGATGAAATATGAACTAAGCCATCTTGGTGTACGCCTAAATCAACAAAAGCACCGAAGTTGGCCACGTTAGAAATAATACCCTCAAGTATCATGCCTACGGCTAAGTCGTTTATAGTATTCACACCCTCTTTAAATTGCGCTGTTTTAAATTCAGGGCGAGGATCGCGGCCGGGTTTTTCTAATTCACTGACAATATCTTTAAGCGTTAGCTCACCGATACTTTCAGTAACTAGTGCGGGTAAATCAATATTATTAAGTTGTCCGCTATCACCCATTAATGTATCAATACTACTATTAAGTTGCGCGATTATTTTCTCAACCACAGAATATGACTCAGGATGAACACCTGAATTGTCTAAAGGGTTTTTACCACCTGAGATACGTAAAAATCCAGCGGCTTGCTCAAAGGCTTTTGGCCCTAAACGTGCGACTTTCTTTAATTCTTTTCGATCGTTAAAACGGCCATGTTCATCACGATAAGTTACTACGTTGTCTGCCATGGTTTTATTTAAGCCAGATACGCGTGTTAATAACGCCGACGAGGCACTATTTAGGTCAACACCAACATTGTTCACACAGTCTTCAATAACATTGTCGAGGGTTTTACTTAATTGGCTTTGGCTAACATCATGCTGGTATTGACCAACTCCGATAGCTTTCGGGTCTATTTTTACCAGCTCGGCAAGCGGGTCTTGTAAGCGACGAGCAATTGAAACGGCGCCACGTATTGAAACATCTAAATCAGGGAATTCTTTTGCGGCAAATTCTGACGCAGAATAAACCGAAGCTCCTGCTTCACTGACCATCATTTTTTGTGGTTTGTTTTTCTCTAAAGCTTGAATGACTTCTCCAGCAAGCTTGTCACTTTCACGCGAACCAGTGCCATTACCTATGGCGATTAATTCTACTTTATGTTGCTGACACAAATTCACTAAGGTTCGTAATGATTTGTCCCAATGGTTCTGCGGAGCATGCGGGAAAATGGTTGCGTTTTGTAAAAGCTTACCTGTAGCATCAACAATCGCTACTTTACAACCTGTGCGCATGCCGGGATCTAAACCTAAAGTGATTTTGGCTCCAGCAGGAGCCGCCATTAGTAAATCACTTAAGTTAGTGGCAAATACTTTTATCGCCTCGCTTTCTGCCTTGTCACGTAAATTACCTAATAATTCAGTTTCTAAGCCCAAGCTTAATTTTACTTTCCAAGCGGTGCGCACTACTTTCGTTAAAAATGCCGCGCCTGCTTGGCCGGTTAAGCGTAAATTATAATGCTCGCAAATAAGTTGCTCGGCACTTGAATAACTGCTGTCTTCTTGGGTTGGGTCAACATTAATGTTGAGCTGTAGCATGCTTTCATTTCGGCCACGAAACATCGCCAATGCACGGTGAGACGGAACGTTTCTGAGTAATTCAGAATGTTCGAAATAATCACGGTATTTTACACCTTCTTGCTGCTTTCCTTTGGCGACATTACTGGATAAATGTGCCTGCTTTAATAAATGTTTACGTAACTTCTGTAATAAATTCGCATCTTGAGAAAAACGTTCAATCAAAATATATGTAGCGCCATCAAGTACTGACTTTTCATCAGTAAATCCAGCTTCATTATTGATAAACGTTTTTGCTTCGGTTTCAGGTGTTAGTGTCCAATTGTTATATAAACTATTAGCCAAAGGCTCTAAGCCTGCTTCAATAGCAATTTGACCTTTAGTACGACGCTTGGGTTTAAAGGGTAAATATAAGTCTTCCAGGCGAGTCTTATTGTCAGCTTGTGCCAGTTCTTTTTCTAAAGAGGGGGTTAACTTTCCCTGTTGAGTAATACTGGTAATAATAACTTTTCGACGATCTTCAAGGTCACGCAAATAATGTAAACGTTGATCTAGGTGACGCAGGTGATTGTCGTCTAACCCTTGGGTCGCCTCTTTACGGTAACGAGCAATAAAAGGTACGGTTGCGCCGCCATCAAGCAAGCTAATTGCTGAATCTATTTGAGCGGTTTTAACGTTAAGTTCTTTTGCGATGAGTTCAGCAATGGAAACCATTAATTGACGAGCCTTATTTATGAATAAAATATTTTTATGGCGCTATTTTGCCATTGTTTTTTACTCGCTTCAAATTGCTTGTTAATTTTTTGGTGATTAAAATAAAAACAGCATTCAAAGATGAATGCTGTTTATGTTTTTAAGGGGGAGGTACAATAATTAACTTATTGTTATACCTGCTAATTAGTTGTATTTACTTTCGTATTTTGCCGCTTGCTTTTTATTCGGTAAAGAAGCTTTAATAAATTGACGAATATCGTCGTTAGCTGCTTTTAAATCTTCATGGCGAAGATACATCATATGACCACTTCGATAGCCTTTAAATGACAATCTATCCTGCATTTTTCCACTTTGATCTAAGTGCCACATAGTGTATTTAGCATCAAAATAATTTGTTGCGCCATCGTAATAACCTGACTGGACCATTACGTTTAAATATGGGTTTTGTGCCATAGCTAAGCGTAAGTTTTTACCGGTATTGTTATTACTACGATCCCATGGGTGTACGCTACCGAACATGTTGTATTTAATATCGGTTTTGTAGTTTAATTCTTCACGTAAGTAATAGTTTATCGCTGGCGTAAAGCTATGCAACCACGAAGTTAACTCTGCATTGTAGTCAGGACGTGAACCCGTTACTTTTTCGTCGATACCTAAATAACGAGAATCTAAACGACCAATAGTTTGTTCGCGATCACGTAGTAGTTCTTTCCAAAAGTAAGAGGCACTAATATCTAAATTACTACGTAAAACTTCTGTCAAAGAAAGTCCTGAATAAAAAGACACTTTCTCAGCTATTGCTTGTTTTTCTTCAGGGCTGATAAAGCCACCTTTAGCAAGTGCGGGCATATATTTTTCAATGGTAAACTTTTCTACTTCTGACAAAATGTCGGTTAAATCTCTTTGCTGTAAGTCGTTGTTTAATGCTTTGTGATACCAAGCGGTTGCTGCAAAGTAAGGTAGGCGGTTAGCCGCTTTTACAGGACCGTCACGCTTTATACCGATATCAGTTGGAGAAACTAAAATAACCCCATTTAAATACATCCACTGGCGAGATTGTAATTCTAAAGCTAAGCCTGATACACGCGTGGTACCGTAGCTTTCACCAATTAAATATTTAGGTGAACGCCATAGTTCGTTTCGCGTCACAAAAGTATTTACCCAATCGGCTAAATATTTAACATCGGCATTAACACCAAAAAACATAGATTTTTGCTTGTCTTTTGATGGCATCTTTCCGTCTTTGTCTGGTAAAACTCTTGAATACCCAGTATTTACCGGATTAACGAAAACTATATCAGCCACATCTAGAATGGAATAATCGTTAGATTTAACGCCGTAGGGCTGTAAAGGGTAACCTTCATCATCAACATTCAATACACGTGGTCCGGTATAGGCAACATGCATCCAAACAGAAGCAGAACCAGGGCCACCGTTAAATGAAATTAATAATGGGCGTGAACTTTTATCTTTTACATCGCTACGTTGGTAATAGGTGTAAAACAAACTGGCGGTTGGGTTGCCTTCTTTGTCCCATACAGGTTGCGTACCTGTTGTGGCGGTATATTTGAACGTTTTACCGTTTACTTTGGTGCTATGTTTGGTCGTCGATTTTTCATCGATAGGTAATTTTCGCTCGTTACCTGCATTTGACAGTGGCGAAAATATTAATAATAAGGCAAATACTGTGACTAAATGGTGTGCTTTCATTTTTAACGTCCTGCGTATTAAATTTTTATAGAAAATAATAACGACACTGTAAAACAGAAAGAAGTTTAGTGCTGAAAAAACAGGTAAAATAACTAATTTCAGCGATAAACTCCTGTTGTAACAGCTTTGTTAGGCTGACAAGTCAAAATAAATAACAATGAGTTGTTGGCCTTTGATGGCCAAATTATTTTCTTGTTGATTCGTCAGTTTTAACAAATGTCCAGCTTGAATAATTTGTGGCTCTTGGTCTGAAGTAAGCAATTGGTATTCGCCTGATAAACTATACACAAAGCACAAATCATCACTTTTTAGCGCTACATTTTGTAACTCACGATAAGTTTCAACGCTTACTCGACACTTTTCTTGATGAGTAATAATATTAAAGTCAGTGATAGCCCCTGCATGTAAATTACCTACTGTGCTACAAGCACCATCGAAATTTGCTACTTCAAGTAAGTTGCAGAGTTTATCTATTTTATTATGGTCATGCTGCAAACTAATGCCATTACCTTCAATGAGTACTAAATTACGTTGGTAACCTGAAAAATCAGAAAAAACACCGTCTTCGACAACCGTTGCCATACTTAGTCGCCAAATAAAGTTATCTAACGTGCCGCCGTCATTTATGGCTAATTCAATGGTTTCACCTTTACCGTTTTTCCAAGGGATGGTTTTAAAGTTTTCGGGAGAAAATACAGAGATCATTCAGGTTTTCCTTCTTTATTTCTATCGCAGTTTTATACCTTTATATTATGGCGCAATCATAGTAGATCAGCCTAAGGAAGAATAGACTTGGAACGTTATTACTGATTTGATTTATTTCTCTGCAAATGTTTTTTGTACAATAAACTATACTTAATTCTTCTTTATAATTAAGTTGCGATAGAGGTGATTTATGTCTAACGAACATAACTGGGCATTGTCGATGCATCAAATCGAATGTTGTAATTGTAGTCATGGTTGTGGTTGTCAATTCGGTGGTTTTCCTGATACTGAAGATGGTAGCTGTGAAGCTTTATTAGGTTTTTCAGTCATCAAAGGTCACTTAGATACGCTTGATTTATCTGGACTAAAAATGGTTTTTGCTGCTATGTGGCCAAAAGCAATTCATGAAGGGAATGGTAAAGGGGCGTTATTTATAGATCGTTCAGCAACAGCTGAACAAGTAACAGCGCTTGCTACAATTATGTCGGGTCAAGCGGGCGGTATGCCAGTTGAAGCTATTGCCGCTACGTTTACCGAATTTGATGGCCCGATACTTACAGATATTGAAATGAATACCGATGAAAAAAGAGCATCATTCTCGATAAAAGGTGTTGCTGAAGTACAACAAATGCCATTGATAAACCCTGTTACTGGAGAAGAACAAGAGGTACATATTACTTTTCCAAACGGCGGTTTTATGTGGGACGACGGTAATATTGGTAATTCATCTTTGATGTCTATCACACATGGCAATATCAATTTTAACCATGCAGGACAATTTTCAGCGAAAGCTATTGCGAACTGGGGAAATTAGCACTGTGCTACTGACCAAAGTTGCTAATATTCGCTTGAGCAGAGCTTTCACCCTTTTAGCTATTTTTTTACTTGTTTTCTTGAGTTGGTATTACATGCTTTTTGGCATGACCATGAATATGAAAGCGGTTGGCTTGTGGAATGAATACGACTTGTTATCTTTGTTTTTAATGTGGGCCATTATGATGGCTGGGATGATGTTACCTTCTGCTACCCCAGTCATACTAATCGTAGATAAGCTCAACTTTCAGCGAAAAACAAAACAGGTGCCTTATACGCATTCGTTATATTTTGTTGCCGGTTATTTGTTGGCGTGGGTTCTATACAGTGCGTTGATTACACTTATTCAGTGGGGTTTGCATGCGATTTCTATACTCTCCCCTATGATGATTAGTCATAACGATATTTTCAGCGGTGCATTGCTTATCATTGCCGGTTTTTATCAATGGAGTAGGTTTAAGCAGAAATGTTTGCAATTATGTCGCACACCTTTAAATATGCTAACAACACAGTGGCGTGAAGGCATTAGTGGGGCGATTCTTCTTGGCTTTAAGCATGGCCAATATTGTTTAGGATGTTGTTGGTTTTTAATGGCCTTGTTGTTTGTAACCGGGGTTATGAACTTAAAGTGGATCTTGGTGTTGACCTTGCTAGTGATGATTGAAAAATGTTTCCCTAGAGGTGATGTTATTAGCAAACTTTTAGGTTGTTTACTCATATCTTTAGGGCTAGTTATTCTTTTCTAATAATTGTTATTATTTTCACCTTAAGCGTTGTTAGCAATTATTTAACCGTTATGTCGCTGTAGGCATGTTTCTGCCCGACATAATATGTCGTTGTATTGTTCTGGCCAGTCCATCTACTTTAATACGCAAGTGGAAAAGTTTGCAAAGCCAATGGGCGGAATTACAATTTTATAACAGAGTGTTTAGCTCATTATATTTAGCTAAGGCATTATTGATAAAATGGTCTTTATCAAGTGACAATAATAGGGTTTGTGCTTGTGCTTTTTCACCCTGTTTGAACATTATCTCCGCCAAATATAATTTGGCATGAGACGCTCTGATTAAATCGAGAGCTTGCTCTGCATACGTGATTGTGGCGAGGTAGTTTTTTCTAGCTAAGGTATATTTTTTTGCAGTTTGAAGTGCTTGCGCAAGATTAAAGTGTACCGTTGCTATTTGCTGTTTATTACCGTATTTATAACTCCAAGACACAGCTTCATTCCAATGAGATAAAGATTCCTCGAAATACTCAAGCTGTCTCGCGACATGTCCTAAATGACCATATAACTCCATCATGAAATGGGGGTTTTTACTTTCTTTATATTTTATTTTTAAGGTATTGAGTGAATCGTATGCCTCTGGCAATTCACCGATAAACATTTGTAAATTTGCAATTTCAATGAGTCGTATAGGAGATGGGTATACCTCGTTCATTCTAGCTAACTGTCGCTTTGCTTTATAAATAAACTTTTTTCCTTCTGCTTTGTCTCCATAAGAAAGGATATGTTTTGCATGATATATATAAAGAGTGACTTGAAAAGCTACCGGTAAATCAGGCTCGTTTATCCAGCGTTGTGTTATGCGGAACGACTCATCGCTTTTTTGTAGAATAAACAGTGATGTGAGCTTGAATTGCATCAAGCTGAACCAAATTAGACTTTTCTCTTTAACCGTTTTTAATTCTGCATTAACTTCGATAAGACACTGTGCCGGAAAAAACTGGCACACATGTTCTAGATTACTTTCGCTGTAGGCATAACTTTTAGATGACAATACGTTACTCATCATGATTAATGAGATGAGTAACGGAATTAAGTTAGCAATAGAAATACGCTTTTTCATTGCTAAATTGTGACATGATTATTATTACTTTCCAAGTACACTTAACGTAGAGATATAAAAGTTATGATCTACGTCAATGCTTGGGTTTTCTTGAGTAATGTCAACGGATGTCCAGCGTGTAGTCGGTGATAACCATCGCTCTTTACCTGCGATAATAGCTCGCACTGGCATATCAAAACCCCTAATCGCATTGCCCCAGCGAATTTTCATCACCTTACCTTTTAGAAAGTATTCAAAAGTTGGGATACGAATATCACGTAAATATTGATCAAATACTTTGCTGAAGTCTATACCTGATTGCGTACTGATATAATTTTCAATATCTTGTGTGGTCACCGTTTGGTGATAAAAAGTCTTACCTAAACCACGTAAAATTTTACGCCATTTTTTATCATCATTAATAACTTGGCGAATGGTGTGTAGCATATTGCCACCTTTATCGTACATATCACCAGAGCCACCACGGTTAGCATTGTACTCACCGATAATAGGCGACTGATTTTGGATGTTCATGCGTTGACCACGAATATACTCAAAGGCTTGTTCTTTCGTGAAATGATATTCCAAAAATAAGCTTTCTGAATAATTAGTGAAACTCTCATGGATCCACATATCAGCCACGTCTTTGTTGGTAATATTATTAGCGAACCACTCATGTCCAGATTCATGAACAATGATAAAGTCGAATAATAACCCTGGGCCCGCATTACTTCTGTCACGACCTAAATAGCCATTTTGATAGCCATTACCATAAGTTACCGAGCTTTGGTGTTCCATACCTAAATAAGGAGCTTCAACGAGCTTATAACTGTCTTCATAAAAAGGGTAAGGACCAAACCAATGTTCAAAGGCCTCTATCGTACGTTTCGCATCTTTAAATTGCTTTTTAGCTTTAGTTAAGTTTTCGCGTAAAACATAGTAATCCATATCAAGCTGACCTTTTTCACCTTGATGTTTTTCACCAAAATGAACGTAATCACCGATATTAATGTTTATACCGTAGTTGTTTATAGGATTAACAACTTCCCAATGATAAGTTTTTGTTTTATCTGCTTTGTTATGTTCAGTTTTAATTAATCGACCATTTGAAACATCAACTAAATGTTCAGGTACTTCAACACTGATTAGCGCACCATTATCTGGTTCATCAGCAGGGTGATCCTTATTTGGCCACCAAATACTAGATCCAATACCTTGGTTTGATGTCGCGATAAAATCGAGGCCATTACTGTCTTTTTTCCAAGTAACACCACCATCCCATGGTGCGCGTTTTGCGGTCACTGGCTGTCCGGAAAAGTGCATTACCAGTTTTTGCTTGGAGCCAATTTTTTGTTCATTTTCAGGAGTAATAAAATAAGAATACCCGTCTTGTTCAACAGTTAGTGCTTTACCATTTTGCATAACCTTCTCGAGCTTCATCGGAGCTTGTAGCTCTATTTGAAGTCGTTTTCCTTTGGTTAATACCTGATAAGTCATGGTGTTTGTACCAGAAAATACCTTAGTTGCTGTATCAACTTTAATATCAAGATGATAATGGGTTAAATCCCACCATTCTCTTTCAGGCGTTATAGTTCCTCGTAACACTTCTTGATGAGTAATTTTCCCACTTTGTTGTTTCCAATTACTTGCTGAAGCGCTTGCACTAACAGCAAGAGTACAAAATGATGCAATGAGCAGAGCATGGATACTTTTTATTATCATTGTTTTGATCCTAATAACGTCTTATGTTTTTGTGTATACAATATACTAGCACTGTGTGGTGTCTATTGTGAAGCCTCGCGAGAGTTGCTTATTTATACTACTAGGTTAGCTAGTTGATAAATTTATTATAACGAAATTAATAATTAATATTGCGTGATTTGAAACTAATAAGATAGAATCTCAATACTTACTTGTCGGAGTGCTTTGATTATTTTTAATATAATTAAAGCTGAGATCGCGAAAGCGGGATCCGTAGAACCTGATCAGATTAATATCTGCGTATGGGAACAAGGTAAAATAAAGCATTTATCGCATTGCTGTTTTATTTTTTCCTCGATCTACACTTCGTCTTTTTTTTACTGCATTTTACGAAATGCAACCTATTAAAAGGCAACAAAATGACTGAACCAGCAAATAAATTATCGCGCCGTGAACGCCGTGAACAAGCAGAAGCTTTCTTAAAAAACGTTTCTGACCAATCTTTCCCCAATTCAAAAAAAGTGTACGTTCAAGGTGAAATTCACGATATTAAAGTGGGTATGCGTGAAATTACTTTGTCTGATACTTTATTAGCGGGCGCAGGTAGCAAAGAAAATCCTGTTTATGAAAAAAATGAACCGCTTTGTGTTTATGATACTTCAGGTTTTTATACCGACGAAAATGTAGAAATTGACGTTCACAAAGGTATTCCTCGTTTACGTGAAAGTTGGATTGATGCCCGCGACGATGTTGAATTCTTAACATCAAATAGTTCTAGCTACGCACAACAGCGTTTAGCTGATGATGGTGTTGACCATATCCGTTTTGAACATTTACCTAAAATGCGTATTGCCAAGAAAGGTAAAAACGTTACGCAAATGCATTACGCTCGCCAAGGTATTATTACCCCAGAAATGGAATACATTGCGATTCGTGAAAACTTAAAGCGTGAAGAAGTAAAAGATGCCACCTTATTGTTACAGCACAAAGGTGAATCTTTTGGGGCCAGTATTCCTGAGAAAATTACCGCTGAATTTGTTCGTGATGAAGTCGCCCGTGGCCGTGCTATTATCCCAGTAAATATTAACCACCCTGAATGTGAGCCGATGATCATTGGTCGTAACTTTTTAATTAAAGTGAACGCCAATATAGGTAACTCAGCGGTAACTTCTTCAATAGAAGAAGAAGTAGAAAAACTGGTTTGGTCAGCTAAATGGGGTGCAGATACGGTAATGGATTTATCTACCGGTCGAAACATTCATGAAACTCGTGAATGGATCATGCGTAACTCACCTGTGCCAATTGGTACAGTGCCAATCTACCAAGCACTAGAAAAAGTGAATGGTGTAGCAGAAGATCTAACGTGGGAAATTTTCCGCGATACGCTTATTGAACAAGCGGAGCAAGGGGTTGATTACTTTACCATTCATGCCGGCGTATTATTACGTTACGTACCTATGACCGCTAAGCGTGTCACGGGTATTGTTTCGCGTGGTGGTTCAATCATGGCGAAATGGTGTTTAGCGCATCATAAAGAAAATTTCTTATACACTCACTTTGAAGACATTTGTGAAATCTTAAAGCAATACGATGTATCGTTTTCATTAGGTGATGGTTTACGTCCAGGTTCAGTAGCAGATGCTAACGATGAAGCACAATTTGCTGAATTGCATACCTTAGGCGAATTAACAAAACTAGCATGGAAACATGATGTTCAAACGATTATTGAAGGCCCAGGTCATGTACCGCTTCATATGATTAAAGAAAACATGGAAGAGCAACTCAAACATTGTGGTGAAGCTCCTTTCTATACATTAGGCCCATTAACCACCGATATCGCACCAGGCTACGATCACATCACTTCGGGGATCGGTGCCGCTAATATTGGTTGGTACGGTTGTGCCATGCTTTGTTATGTAACACCTAAAGAGCATTTAGGTTTACCTAATAAAGAAGATGTTAAAGAAGGTTTAATGACCTATAAAATTGCTGCCCATGCTGGCGATTTAGCGAAAGGACATCCGGGTGCTCAAATTCGCGATAATGCCATGAGTAAAGCGCGTTTTGAATTTCGCTGGTACGATCAATTCAACATCGGTTTAGACCCTGAAACAGCACGTTCTTATCACGATGAATCTATACCGCAAGAATCAGGTAAAGTGGCGCACTTTTGTTCTATGTGTGGTCCAAAATTTTGTTCAATGAAAATTTCTCAGGAAGTACGCGATTATGCGGCTGATCTAGAAGCAGGCAGAAAAATCGAGATACAGTTACTTGATGAAACCATAGTCTTAGATGCTACGCCAACTGATATAGAAAAAGGCATGGCGGAGAAATCAGCTGAGTTTAAAGCAACAGGTAGTGAGATTTATCACCAAGCGAAGTAATGAACGCGTGAATGCTTTTGAAAAAAAAACCTTACCGGCTAAAACCTGTGCCAATATTGTTGTTATTGGTGCAGGTTTAGTCGGTCGCTTAATTGCATTGTCTTTGGTTAATCAAGGTCATCAAGTGACCTTGGTTGATAAGGATAATAAGCAAGGTCATCAAAGTGCCGCTTATGCTGCGGCAGGTTTATTAACGCCGTTAGGCGAAGCTATGCATGCGAAGCCAAATATTGTTGAAATGGGTTTTGAGTCTTTAAAATTGTGGCCTAAACTTTTAGCACAACTTGACGGTTACACTTATTTTCAACAAGCGGGCGCGTTAATGGTTAGCCATGAGCAAGACCAAGGTGACTATCAGCGTTTTGTTCGTTATATCAAAAACCACTACCCGCAACATCAGCTACAACAGCTTAATCGTCAGCAAATACTTGAACTTGAACCCGAGTTAGGGCGTAGCTTTAATCAAGGGGTATTTTTACCTGAAGAAGGGCAAATTGGTAACCGTAAATTACTGATTGCACTGCAACAACAGCTAGAGAAAAGTAAGCTAACCTGGTTAGATAATTCTCTGGTGGTAAAAGTTGACCAGCAAGTTTCTCATTGTTTAGTTACATCCCGTGTGAACAGCGAAAATAACGATATAGAACAGGTATTGGAATGTGACTTGGCGATCGATTGTCGTGGTGCTGGCGCACGTAGTAACGAAAGCAAAGCCGAGGCCGCGCCCTTAAAAGATTTGCGTGGCGTACGTGGTGAATTGTTTCAGTTATTTGCGCCAGACGTGCAATTGACACGACCTATTCGTTTAATGCACCCGCGTTATCAATTATATATTGCCCCAAAAACAAAGGGCTTTTATGTGGTGGGCGCTACTGAAATTGAAAGTGAAGATTGCGGGCCGATGACAGTGCGCTCTTCAATGGAATTACTCAGTGCCGCTTATAGTGTACATCCTGGTTTTGCTGAAGCGAATATTCGTCAACATATTGTTCAGCTAAGGCCCGCATTTAGTGATAACCAACCTAAAATATCTGTGCAGCAACGGCTAATTCAAGTGAATGGTTTATTTCGTCATGGTTACCTTATTGCGCCAGTTGTTTTGAAGCAGCTTGAATGCGCGATTGAAAACTTGTTGACTGTTCAAAGCCAAACAAACTCACCTTACGGCGAGCTATTATCAATAACTGAAAATATAGAATAATTATGAATGTATTTATAAATGGTCAGCAAATATCGGTAGGCTCAGAGCCAACGGTTTTATTAGCA
>Ga0209396_1001707_pt1 | contig 23887 bp, 17 predicted proteins | sample GOMGulsemesocosm_6_FD_184638 | JGI IMG/M metagenome (GOLD analysis project Ga0209396, IMG submission 184638) | Methane-oxidizing microbial communities from mesocosms in the Gulf of Mexico - GOM8C Gulf of Mexico (SPAdes) (version 2) | ecosystem: Environmental > Aquatic > Marine > Cold seeps... | reverse complement strand
TTCTTGTAAGCAACAACCTTATCATCAGCATCAACAGCAGCGACAGAATCTTCACAATCCATAATTGTGGTTAAAGCAGACTCTAGCGTTATATCTGAAATGCCCGCATTATCACTCTTGGCAATCACGCTATTTTCATCAAAGTTAATTTCGAAATGTAAGCCATTATGAGCAAATAACAAAGCAGTAGGTGAGTTAACTTGTCCTTGATAACCTTTAAAATTGTCACTTTGTAAAAGCTTAACTTTTTCACCACTTTCAAGGTGAATGATTAATGTATTATCATCTATTTGATATTTTACAGCTTGGTCATGACTGCCGATTGATAAAGGAATACTTTGGTCTAAAAAGTGACGCGCAAAACTAATCACTTTTTTGCCACGAACAGGATTATAACCAGCTGAGCTTTCTGCTCCGTTTTCTTCTGAAATAACATCGCTGCCATAAAGTGCATCATACAAGCTTCCCCATCGAGCATTTACGGCATTAATTGCAAACCTGGCGTTCATAATTGGCACAACTAACTGTGGGCCTGCCATCGTTGCCAATTCAGCATCAACATTCTCAGTGGTTATTGAAAAGTCGTCAACTTCTGGCACCAAGTAGTTAATTTCTTTTAAGAAGTGTTTATAAGCTGAAAAATTAAACTTATCTCCAAAGTTATTTTGATGCCAGACGTCTATTTTTTCTTGTAAGTTATCGCGAGTTGCTAATAAACTTTTATTTACCGGTGCTAACTCCTCAATGATGCTTGAAAACCTTTGCCAAAAATCGGTTGGAGAAATATTACTATGTGGAAGTACTTCTTGCTCGATAAAGTGATGAAGGCATTGAGCAACTTGGATTTTTTCGATTTTAAGGTATTGAGTCATTATGGTTCCTATTGATTATATCTCTAACCGATTGTTCAATGCATCTGTGAATAATCGCTTTAGTGTTAGCTGATATGAATGTTTTCGAATCACCCCTTCAAAAGAGCGACAAACAAAATTAACGATAGTAGATAAGTGCAATGTAGGAGGAATTATTTTTCCATGCAATAGCAGAAAAAAATTATTGGTGGGATTATTGATTGAGTCAAGTGCTTATGATAGCGTTCTGTAGTTTTATGTTGATGTAAAATAAAAGAATTATTTTTTAGTGGAGTTTTCGTTTGAATGATTATGAGTAGTTATTGTTATTGACAATAACTACTATAGATTATATGAATGTAAGTGTGGCAAAGGTTTAGTTTGTGAATATTAGTAGTGCTAAGGTCAGCTTCTGTCATTAAGAAAAATAAAGCTTTATTGCATCATTATAAAAAATATACCAGTGTATTAATGATTAATGGGCTAAATATTGCGGTGATAACGGCTGAAATAATTAATGCCAAAGAGCTATAAGCAGCATGTTCATAACTAATTTTACTAATGGTTGCAGTACCAAGCGCATGGCTTGCAGCACCGATGGCAAGTCCTTGTGCTTTGGGGGAGTTAACATTAATAAATGATAACCAGCTAGGACCCAGTAATGCCCCAAATAATCCGGCTAGAATAATGGCAAAGGCAGTAATCGAATTATTGCCAGTAAGTTGTTCAGTTAACGCTATTCCAATAGGTGTTGTTACCGACTTTAAAGAAAGTGATACAGCAATCTCGTATTGATTAATCACGAACATTGTTAAAACAAAACTGATAAAAATCGCAATAAAAGCACCAAAAAACAATAATACTACTATGCTCCGCCATTGCTTTTTTATGGTTTGAAGGTGTTGATATAACGGATAACCTAATGCAACCACAGCTGGCTCTAATAGCTTGTGTAGAGGGAAAGTCGCTTGATAATACTGCTCGAAGGGAACATTAAAAAATAACAATGTTGGGATCAGCGTTAAAATAGAGAATAGCATCGGATTCAGCCAAGATTGTTTACATTCTTTTTGTAAATAAATAAAGGCTTGATAGACCACTAAAGTAAGTAAAATAAGCAATAAAGCAAAGCTAAGGTCGGACACAATATTACTACTTGTCATTAGTCGGCTCAATATTAGCCATTAATGCCTGTTGATTAAGTCTTCGTTGATAACCAAGACCCACTAAGGTTAACAGTAAAAATGTCGTGAAAAATATAATAGTAATTAACGCAATACCATGTTGTTTAATGAGTTCAAAGTGGTTAATTATCCCAACCCCCGCAGGAACAAAGCATACAGCCATATTGGCAAGTGCCCATTCAATGCAAGGTTTTATACGTTGGGCGTTAAGCAATCGATAGTGTAATAACAACGTGAAAATTGCCATTCCATATAAACTGGCAGGTAAAATCGGTAAAAAAAACTCAATAGATTTTCCTATTAATAAGCAAAAGCTTACCGATAATATACTGTAAATAATATGAGCAAACACTGCTAGGTTTATCCTTGTTCCGCAGCTTCTATTACCAGTTGTCTGAACCAGATGTGACTCGCATCGTGATGTAATAGCGGACTCCATATCATTTTTAATTCTATTTCTGGAATGTCAAAAGGAGGTCTCACTATGGTGTATTTTACATCGTCTTTATGTAATAACGCCGCTTTGGTGGGTAAGGTGGCAATCAATCCGTCTTCAAAGGCTAATTGCATAGCAACATGGTAGTTACGAGTAAATACTTTAATATCACGCTTTTTACCTAACCGCGCTAGAGCTTCATCTACCCAACCTAGTTTTTGCACGTCTTTTGGATCCATACCCACACCTACGCCAAAGCCAGTTTTTGACACCCAAACATGCTTGGATGAAAGGTAAGTATTTAAGTTAAACTTAGAAACATCCGGATTATCAGCACTTAACAAACAAGAGAAAGTATCACGCCAAATAGTTTTTTGATGAAAAGATTGTGGTAACTCGTCAAAACGATTGATCGCCATATCTATTTTACCGGCCTCAACATCATGAAAAGTGACATCACTTGGTGTCATAATATCTATGGTAACATTGGGAGCGATTTCATTTATCTTTCTAAGTAACTTAGGTAATAAAGTCGAAGCCGCATAATCACTAGCCATAATTCGGAAAACACGCTGGCTGTGTTTTTCATTAAACTCTTCTTCACCTTGCAGTGCTTCTTCCAGCTCTAACAAAATTTTTCGAATAACCGGGGCTAATGCTCTGGCACGTTCTGTTGGTACCATACCGTCAGATGTACGTACCAAAATTGGGTCATTAAATAAATTTCTTAACCGTTTTAAACCATTACTCATGGCTGGCTGAGTGATGTTTAATTGACTGGCTGAACGCGTTACGTTCTTTTCTCTTAGTAAAACATCAAGATAGATAAGTAAGTTAAGATCAATTTTTGCAATATTCATAGTTTTTATGGTCGATAGAAATAATATAATTACTGTATATGTCATGACTAGAAAGATAAATCAACAAATTTCCACGGTGAGAAAATATTTATACACAGTTTTACCTAGATAAAAGTATAAGAGACTCTTTGTTATCCATTGAAAAATAGAATGTTTATTTAATGATTACACCGGTATTTATCTTGTGAATACTAGTGATAGTTATTATATATTTCATAAATGCTTGTGGCGTGTTTTAGACTTTGTGTTGTTCGGTATGTTTACTTTTATTGCGAGTTACATTTTTGTGATGAGACTAACAAGGCCATATATATAATAAAACTTTTGGAGTGAGTGACATGTCTAATTATCAAAGTGCAATTGAAGCGGTTCAAGCAATTAAAGCAAATGCAGGTAGCGCTTGGGACACTATAAATCCAGAGTCAGTAGCGCGTATGCGAGCGCAAAACAGATTTAAAACAGGTTTAGAAATTGCTCAATACACTGCAGATATAATGCGTAATGATATGGAAGCTTACGATGCTGACAGCACCAAGTACACTCAGTCTTTAGGTTGCTGGCATGGTTTTATTGGCCAACAAAAAATGATTTCTATTAAGAAGCATTTCGACGGTAAAACAGACCGTCGTTATTTATACCTTTCAGGTTGGATGGTTGCTGCACTTCGTAGTGAATTTGGTCCTCTTCCTGATCAATCTATGCACGAAAAAACCTCAGTTGCTTCTTTGGTTGCAGAGCTTTATACCTTCCTACGTCAAGCCGATGCACGTGAATTAGGCGGACTTTTCCGAGAACTTGACGCTGCAAACGATAGCGACAAAGCCGCTATACAATACAAAATTGATAATCACGTTACCCATGTTGTACCAATTATTGCTGATATTGACGCAGGTTTTGGTAACGCTGAAGCAACTTACATAATGGCTAAACAAATGATCGAAGCGGGTGCTTGTGCGCTGCAAATCGAAAACCAAGTGGCTGATGAAAAGCAATGTGGTCATCAAGACGGTAAAGTAACGGTTCCTCATGCAGACTTTCATTCTAAAATTCGTGCCTTGCGCCATGCTTTCTTAGAGCTTGGCATAGACAACGGCATTATCGTTTCACGTACTGATTCTGAAGGTGCTGGCCTAACTAAAGAAATAGCCGTTGTTAAAAAGCCTGGCGATCAAGGGGACATATATAACTCCTTCCTAGACGTTGAAGAAATTGACGTGAGCCAGATGGCTGAAGGCGATGTATGTTTCAATCGTGATGGTAAATTAGTTCGACCTAAACGTTTGCCTTCTGGTTTATATCAATTCCGTCAAGGTACCGGTGAAGAACGTTGTGTATTTGACAGTATCGAAGCCATTAAAGCGGGTGCTGACTTACTTTGGATAGAAACGGCTACGCCAAATGTTGCCGATATCACGGCAATGATGAACGAAGTTCGTAAAGAAATTCCGAACGCTAAGCTGGTTTACAACAACAGCCCGTCGTTCAACTGGACACTAAACTTCCGTCAACAGGCATTCGATGCTATGGCTGCTGCAGGAAAAGATGTATCCAGTTACGTACGTGCTGATTTAATGAATGTTGATTACGATGCTACTGAGTTAGCCGCAGCTGCAGATGACAAAATCCGTAGCTTCCAATCTGATACTGCGCGTGAAGCGGGTATTTTCCATCACTTGATTACATTACCTACTTACCACACTGCCGCTTTATCTACTGATAATCTTGCAAAAGAATACTTTGGTGACCAAGGTATGTTGGGTTATGTTGAAGGTGTACAACGTAAAGAAATTCGTCAAGGTATCGCCTGTGTTAAACATCAAAACATGTCTGGTTCCGATATGGGTGATGACCACAAAGAATACTTTGCAGGCGAGAATGCACTTAAAGCCGGCGGAGCGAACAATACGTCTAACCAGTTCTCATAAGTTATTTAGAAACAGTTTTCTCTAGAAGTCAAAACCGAATAGCATTTATTGTTATTCGGTTTTTTAGTTAATATTTATAAAAAATTCAAAAAGTAATTTTTTCACAAAAGTTATCCTTATCAAGCGATTAAAATTCATTTAAACTTATTTTAAAATTATCTGTAATAAAACAGTTAAGACTATGACTATATATTCAATATTTCAAAAGAGATAAAGTAATGAAAATAAAATGGCAAAGCCTGTTTGCGTTAAGCTTACTTAGTTTAAGTTCGCCAACATGGGCAGAAGACACTAACAATAATAAAAACTTAACAATAGAAAGTTGTCACTTAAAAGGAATTAAGTCGCAAGTGCAATGTGGCGAGCTGCAAGTACCTGAAAATTATACCTTGGCAGACGGTGAAAAAATCAGCATTAATTTTGCAGTATTACCTGCAATTGATAAAAGTCAGAATAAAACACCGTTAATGTTTTTAGCAGGCGGACCTGGTCAAGCATCGGTTGAATTAGCATCGCATATTTTCACAACATTTAATGAAATAAGAAAGTCTCACGATATTATTTTAGTCGATCAACGTGGTACCGGGCAATCTAATCCACTTGAGTGTGATGATAACTCTACTAGTAATGTTTATGACATTATCCCTGAAGACTTTTCAGAACAGGAGCTTAAAGATTGTTTAGCACAATTTAAAGGCGATTTAAGTCAATACAACTCTGAGAATGCCATTCGAGACTTCGACGCCGTTCGTAGCGCATTAGGTCATGAAAAAATTCATATTTACGGTGGTTCATATGGAACACGTGCAGGTTTAGTTTATATGCGCATGTTTCCTGATTCATTAAAAAGTGTTGTGTTAGACAGTGTTGGGCCGATTGAAGTACCTATTGGTACTTTTGGACAAAGTGCCGCGCGTTCATTTAATTTGTTATTAGAAAGTTGTCAGAGTGACGATAACTGTAAAGCGGCTTATCCAGCACTAGCAGATGAATTTAAAGCGGTTGTTTCTCGATTAGAAGAAGCGCCAGTTAAATTAGAAATTGCTCATCCGCGTTTAGGCACAAAAACAGATTTCGTGCTTAGTCGTAGTAAGTTCATCAGTAACTTACGTTTACAGTTATATTCAATGGAAACTCGTACCTTAGTCCCTCTCGTTATTCATCAAGCATTTTTAGGTAATTATCAACCTTTGGTTGGCTTAATTGCAATGTCAGATGGTGGTATGGGTATGTATGTTGGTTTAACGTTAAATATTGTCTGTAATGAAGACTTACCTAAAATTACTCAAGCAATGTTTAACGCCGATGCCAAAAACAATTTTGGTGGTAGCGATAGTCATAGTACTTGGTTGCAAGCTTGTCCATTATGGCCTAAATACTCGGTGAGTGATGAATTCTACCAAAGTGTAACGGCTAATATTCCAACCCTTATTTTATCGGGTAATTTAGACCCGGTAACGCCACCTAGTAATGGTGATAAGTCAGCAGCGATGTTACCAAACAATCATCACATCACTTCAAAAAATAGTGCGCATATTGTTGCTTCAACATCTTGTGGTATTGATATTGTTAATGAGTTCTTAACAACGCTTGATCCTAAAAACTTAGATGAAAGCTGTTTGTCAGAATTAAAACCTGAAACATTTATGACTCATTTGAACGGCAACTTATAAGGATATCATCATGATTGAAGTTAATAACTTACATAAAAGTTTTATCGATAAAAAGAATACAGTGAAAGCCCTAGATGGTATGTCTTTTACGGCTAAAGATGGTGAGATTACTGGTATTTTAGGTCCTAATGGCGCGGGTAAAACTACTTGTTTACGCACCCTTTATGGTTTACTTACCGCAGATGAAGGTTCGGTAATGGTCGATGGTATCAATGTTTTAGAAGATCCGTTAGCTGTTCGTAAGCGATTAGGGATTTTCCCCGACAAATTTGGTTTGTATGAACGCTTAACCGCTTATGAGCAAGTCGATTATTTTGCTAGCCTGCACGGCATGCAAGGTGCAAAGAAAAAATCGGCAATAGAACAAATTTTTAAAGATCTAGAAATGGAAGAATTGGCACATCGCAAAACGGTAGGTTTTTCCCAAGGGCAGCGTATGAAAGTGACTTTAGCGCAAGCTTTAGTACATCAGCCAAAAAACTTTGTACTTGATGAGCCTACTCGTGGCCTTGATGTAATGAGTACCCGTGTTTTACGTAACCATTTAGCAAAATTCAAAGAAAAAGGCCATTGCATTTTATTTTCATCTCACGTGATGCAAGAAGTTGCTGCGCTGTGCGACAGAGTCATTATTGTTGCCAATGGTAAGTTAGCCGCACAAGGTACTCCGCAAGAACTATGTGATCTAGCCGGAGAAAAACTATTAGAAGATGCCTTTGTTAAGTTAATTGGTTCAGATGAAGGAGTAGCCGCATGATCCAGTTTAAAGCACTATTGATTAAAGAGTTAAGAGAAGCGTTTCGTGATAAACGAGCATTGATGGTTGCTTTGAGTATGGGATTACTCGCTCCCGTAATGATCATGGTAATATCGAAAGTTATGATCACCGAAAGCGTTGGTAACCCGCCTATTTATGTTCAATTTACTGGCGCTGAATATGCACCTAAATTGATAGAGAAGTTTGAAGAAAATAATATTCTACAGTTTGAAAACGTACCAGAAGATGATAAATACGCATGGCAAGAACGTAGTATCGAAGTGGATATCCCTGAAGACTTCGCTGAAAAGATGGCTGAAGGTAAAGCGATAGACGTTGTTTTACGTGCTGATTTTGGCAAAAAGTCATCAATGTCACCAATTCGCCGTGTCAGAGCAACAGTTAATTCTTATTCACAAAGTATTGGTTATAAACGTTTATTGGTTCGAGGAGTCGACGTTAAATTATTACGACCAATAATTATACAAGAGCAAGACACTGCGCTTCCAACGAGTAATGCCGTAATGGTTTCGATGTTCTTAGGCGCGTACTTATTAATGGGGGCTTTCGTTTCAGGGCTTTCAATTGCCATTGATTCTAGTGCCGGTGAACGGGAACGTAATGTTTTAGAAATGTTGTTATGTCAACCGGTTAGCACGCTTAAGATTGTACTTGCCAAAATGACCTGTGCTAGTTCTATTTCAGTTTTGTCCATCATAATAATGCTGACATTAACAACGATTTCAGTTGGCTTTATTGATTTAAGTAAAATTGGTGCAACCTTTAGTTTAAATACTTTTAGCATTACAGCTCTTTTATTGCTACTTGTTCCTCTTTGTTTCTTTGCGACGGCTTTACAGTTGTTTTTTTCTTTTCAAGCGAAAAGCTTTAAAGAAGCACAATCAACGGTTTCAATGTTAATTATGCTGCCGGCTATGGTACCTATGGCTATGATGATGATTGATGATAAACCTGCTTGGGTAAATTGGTTACCTATTTCAGGGCAGTCAATGTTAATGGAAGATGTGTTTAAAGGTTTACCTGTTGATTGGACTGTTTTAGCGAGTACTACAGCGATGACTATTGCAATGACCGTTGCTTTAGTTCTGATGTTAGCGCAAAAGTTAAAATCTGAAAAAGTGGTAATGTCCTTGAGTTAATTGAGCATACACAGCATTGGTATTCAAATGAATAACTCGGTAGAATTAGAAGTACAGCAAAAAGACCGTTATAAAACGGCGTATAGTAATTTATTGAGTTATTCTTTGAACCCATCTTCAAACTATCAGAAAACATTCACACAGTGGATGACAGAGTATGAAAAATTACTCCGTCATATCATTACCGGTTTTGAAGCAAAACCGGCTATTCAAGATGAACTTTTTCAAGAAATCGCACTGAATATTTGGCGGGCATTACCTAGTTTTAGAGAAGACTCTGCAGTGAAAACCTTCGTTGCTCGAATTGCTCATAATGTTTTAGCGACTCATGTGGCAAAAGCGGTAAAAACCGTAAAGGCTGATCAAGATATTGACGAGATAAGCCAAGCTGCAGAACACGACCAAATACAACCCACTCCTTACCAAAGCTTAGATAAACAGCAAAGACAACAGCGTTTAGCAAAAGCAATCAGACTGCTAAAACTTGATCAACAACAAGTGATAACCTTGGCACTTGAAGGCATGAGTTATCAAGAAATCGCAGATGTTTTAGTGATCACTACAAACCTTGTCGGCGTGCGGTTACAGCGCGCGAAAACGGCTTTAGCACAATTGTTGGAAGCGTAATGAACGATAAAGAATCCCCGTTTAATGAAAAAGGTAAAGTAACTTTACCAACAAAAAATCAGGCAGAGACAGTACTTGATGTTACTAGCTTACCGAAGAAAGATAAAACTGTGACACCTGAACTTTCGATGTTAGATGAACAGTGGGCTGAAATGGCGCAAGATTGGCAGAGCCAACCTTTCGTAAAAACAGACATCAATAAATTGCTTAAACAAACAAAGCAACGAACTCTAATCGCTAAACTTTTACTGTCAATCGATATTATTGCCACCTTAGGAATGCTTATCGCTGGCTTTTTTATGTGGATTAATAACTCTAAAGACCAAGCAACCATGATCTATTTAGGTGGTGGCGGTGCATTGTCAGTTATATTTGTCTATTTCGCGGTTAAGTTTCGAATGACTGCATGGCGAGCAAATTGCGGTAGCCCAGATAAAGCCATCGAGCATGCTATTGCAGGATGTCAGTCATCACTGAGTTATATTAAACTTATTAAGCTTTCCTGTTTTGCCATTTGGCCTATTTCCAATTGGTACCTATTTACCGCTAGTCAGCAAATGAGTAAATCTCCGATGTCTGGCTTTATTTTTCTGAATGTATTAATAGTTACTGTTTGGCTAATTACCCATACTTTTTATTTAAAAAGAAATAAAGAATTAAAGTTCCTTAAATCAATTGATTCAAAATAAAGGGCGAGTCTTTTATCTTTGTTTTGAATTATATTTTGTTTTTGTGGTGATTGTTTGTTTTTAATTTCTTGTCATTATCCTTTTTCTTCGCTATATTCTGTTAATCAGGAGCTTTGATCGCAAGGTTAAAAGCTTCTATAACTAAAAACACATGCACATACGGCATAATAGATTACTAAATGAGCTAAAACTTGTACCTTTATCCGTGTACAACTAAGCTGATTTCAGGCAATATACGCCGCATAAATTTTGCTATCCATTAGACAATTGTCTGTAACAGCCCACGGCTGAATTATTGAGGAAAAACCATGTTTACACGTGATATGAATATTGCTGATTTTGATCCGGAACTTTATCAAGCGATGAGCAATGAAAAAGTTCGTCAAGAAGAGCACATCGAACTTATTGCTTCTGAAAATTACTGTAGCCCTCGTGTTCTTGAAGCACAAGGTTCTCAATTAACCAATAAATATGCTGAAGGTTACCCTGGCAAACGTTATTACGGCGGTTGTGAATACGTAGATGTTGCAGAGCAGTTAGCAATAGACCGTGCTAAAGAGTTATTTGGTGCTACTTATGCTAACGTTCAGCCACATGCTGGTTCACAAGCTAACTCTGCAGTTTTCCAAGCTTTAGTTAAGCCAGGCGGAAAAGTATTAGGCATGAGCTTAGCTCACGGTGGTCACTTAACGCATGGTTCTCACGTAAGTTTTTCTGGTAAGTCTTATGAAGCTTTCCAATACGGTCTTCACCCGGAAACAGGCGATATCGATTACGAAGAGCTAGAGCGTTTAGCTTTAGAGCACAGACCAGAAATGATTATTGGTGGTTTCTCTGCATTCTCAGGTATTGTTGACTGGGCACGTATGCGTACTATTGCTGATAAAGTTGACGCTATTTTCTTCGTAGACATGGCTCACGTTGCTGGTTTAATTGCTGCAGGTCTTTACCCAAGCCCATTACCTCACGCACATGTAGTAACTACTACTACACATAAAACATTAGCTGGCCCACGTGGCGGTTTAATTGTTTCTGCTTGTGATGATGAAGCTATTTATAAAAAGCTTAACAGCGCAGTTTTCCCAGGTGGTCAAGGTGGCCCATTAATGCACATTATTGCTGCTAAAGCAGTAGCATTTAAAGAAGCATTAGAGCCTGAGTTTAAAGTTTATCAACAAAATGTTTTAGACAACGCTAAAGCTATGGTTGCTGTTCTTCAAGAACGTGGTTATAAAGTTGTTTCAAACGGTACTGAAAACCACTTGTTATTACTTGATTTAATCGATAAAGATATCACAGGTAAAGATGCTGATGCGGCTTTAGGTAAAGCACACATCACAGTAAACAAAAACTCAGTACCAAACGATCCACGTTCTCCGTTTGTAACTTCTGGCTTACGTCTTGGTACACCAGCAATTACACGTCGCGGTTTTGGTGTTGAAGAAACTAAGGCATTAACGGGTTGGATTTGTGATATTTTAGACGATATTAACAATGAAGATACCATTGTTAAAGTACAAGAAAGCGTTAAAGAACTTTGTGCACGTTTCCCTGTATACGCATAAGCTAACGATATATTGAGCATAAAAACTCAAGCTAAATAAGTTGATGTAACAACAGCTTAATTAGATTAAAATGGCCGCATTAGCGGCCATTATTGTTTCTGACGTTTAAACAGAACGATTTGCCGAGAAACCTTAATAGGAACTTCTTATGTATTGTCCTTTTTGCCGAGCTGTAGACACCAAAGTTATTGATTCCCGTTTGGTCTCTGATGGCCACCAAGTTCGCCGTCGTCGCGAATGTTTAGCATGTCATGAGCGCTACACCACGTTTGAAAGCGCTGAACTAGTCATGCCCCGAATTATTAAAAATGATGGCTCTCGTGAGCCTTTTAATGAAGATAAAATGCGTAATGGCTTAGTGAGAGCGCTAGAAAAGCGACCGGTTAGTGTTGAGCAAGTAGAACTCTCTATCAATAAAGTAAAATCACAGTTACGCGCTACGGGCGAGCGAGAAGTGTCGAGCGAACTGCTTGGTAATATTATAATGGAACAATTAAAAGAATTAGATAAAGTGGCTTATGTGCGCTTTGCTTCTGTTTATCGCTCTTTTGAAGACATTCGTGAGTTTGGTGAAGAAATTGCTCGACTAGATGATGACAAATAAAATGACTAGATTTTCACAAGCAGATTATCGTTTTATGCAACGAGCGATAACACTTGCCAAACAAGGGCATTATACAACTTCGCCAAATCCGCGAGTCGGCTGTATCTTAGTTAAAAATGGTGAAATTATTGGTGAAGGTTTTCATCAAAAAGCCGGTGAAGGCCATGCCGAAGTTAATGCGTTAAAAATGGCGGGCGAAAATGCACAAGGCGCAACCGCTTATGTAACGCTTGAACCATGTAGTCATTATGGTCGTACACCGCCTTGTGCAGAAGGGCTTATTAACGCGGGTGTTAAACATGTTATAGCTGCCATGGTTGATCCTAATCCCAAAGTAGCAGGTAATGGTTTACAAAAACTTGAACAAGCAGGAATTACCACTCAGCATGGTTTATTAGTAGAATCAGCAGAAAAATTAAACCCTGGCTTTATCAAACAAATGACCATAGGTTACCCTTATGTTCGCTGTAAGTTAGCGGCGAGCTTAGATGGTAAAACTGCGATGAAAAATGGTGAAAGTAAATGGATAACATCGCCTGAAGCAAGACAAGATGTTCAGCGTTTACGTGCACAAAGTTGCGCCATTATTAGTGGTGCCGACAGTATTTTAATGGATGAGGCTAAAATGACTGTTCGATGGTCAGAGCTAGGTGAATTAAAAAATAGCTATAAAAAAGAATTAATTAGACAGCCAATACGCGTCATAATCGACTCGAAAAATCGCCTGACACCGGAACTTGCCTTATTCAACGAACCATCACCAATAATATTAATTAGAAATGCTATTGAAAACATTCATCAATGGCCTCATTTTGTAGGACAAGTGGCTTTACCTTTTGCGATAACAGCAGATAATAACCAACAAATTGATCTAACGGCTTTATTGAAATATTTAGCTAAGCAAGGGTTAAATGATGTGTTGATCGAATCTGGTTCACGTTTAGCGGGCGCTTTTATTGAGCAAAATTTAGTAGATGAATTAATATTATATCAAGCGCCAAAATTAATGGGCGCAGAGGGAAAAGGTTTGGCTAGCATGCCAAGCTTAACTCATTTGAAGCAAGCAAAAGAATTACAAATAAGCGATGTTAGGATGATCGGTAAAGATATCCGTATCACCGCGCAATTTTTAAATTAATATTTCCTACAGAGTCGATAAAATTCGACGACAAATAAATTAAAGAGTGATTATGTTCACAGGAATAATTGAAGCAATGGGTAATATTAAGGCTATTAATATTACCGGGCAGGGCGCAAGGCTAGTGATTTCGACAAGTTCATTAGATATGAGTGATGTTAAGTTAGGAGACTCAATAGCGACAAATGGCATTTGTTTAACCGTGGTTGCTTTTGATTCAGATAGCTTTAGTGCTGATGTTTCAAATGAAACATTAACGCGTACAGGTTTTGCTAATTATCAAACAGGGCAAACCGTTAATTTAGAAAAAGCCATGTTACCGACGACACGCTTTGGTGGCCATATGGTTTCAGGGCATGTTGACGCTGTTGTTGCCATTAGTGCCATTGAACATAACGGTAATAGCATTGAATATTGGTTAGAAATGCCCAGCGATTTAGCGCCTTATATTGCAGAGAAAGGTTCCATTACTATCGACGGTACTAGTTTGACGGTAAACAGTTTAACGGATGACAAATTTCGGTTAACTATTGTGCCGCACACTACCTCACAAACGATTATTGCTAACTATCAAGTTGGCACAAAAGTAAACTTAGAAGTTGATTTAATCGCACGTTATATAGAGCGTTTATTAACTAGAAAAGAATCAAATACATCTGAAAATAATCCTTCAGGTGTGACCCAAGACTTATTGGCTCGTAGCGGCTTCATTAAATAAAAAGAGATGATCATGAATTTACATACCCCACAAGAAATTATTGACGATATTGCTCAAGGTAAAATGGTCATTTTAATGGATGATGAAGACCGCGAAAATGAAGGCGACTTCATTATGGCCGCTGAAAAAGTAACGCCAGAAGCTATTAATTTTATGGCAACACATGGCCGTGGTTTAATCTGTATGCCGATGACGGTTGAAAAGTGTCAGGAGCTTAAATTACCTTTAATGGTTGAAAAAAATGATGCTCAGTTTAGTACTAACTTTACTGTTTCAATTGAAGCGGCTCAAGGCGTAACTACAGGGATCTCAGCGGGCGACCGAGCAACAACCGTTTTAGCTGCCGTTGCTAAAGATGCTAACCATTTAAGCATAGTTCAACCGGGTCATATCTTTCCGTTAATTGCTAAGGATGGCGGTGTTTTAAATCGTGCTGGCCATACAGAAGCAGGTACTGATTTAGCACGTTTAGCCGGTTTAGAGCCAGCGGCAGTGATAGTCGAGATATTAAATGAAGACGGTACAATGGCACGTCGCCCTGATTTAGAAATCATTGCTGAAAAGCACGGCTTAAAAATGGGCACCATTGCAGACTTAATCGAATACCGAAACTCAAATGAAACGACCATTGAGCGAATTTCTCAATGCAAATTACCAACGGCTTTTGGTGAATTCGACTTAACCGTGTTTAAAGATACCATCGATGGTCAAGCGCATTTTGCACTGACTAAAGGCGAAATTAAAGCCGATGAACCGACCTTAGTACGTGTACATTTAGAAAATACTTTCCGAGATTTATTATTTAGCCAACGAGAAAGCGTAGCTAAGTGGCCAATGGCAAATGCCTTAGAAAAAATTGGTAACGAAGGTGGTGTATTAGTACTACTTGGTAAGCACGAGTCTACAGCTGAATTAATTGCTCAAGTAGAAAAGTATGCAAAAGTAGATGCCGGTGAAGTTGTTAATGAAGTGCAGCGCCATGTAGGCTCTCGTAATGTTGGCGTAGGGTCACAAATACTTTCTAACTTAGGCGTGAGTAAAATGCGTTTGTTAAGCTCACAAACTAAATATCATTCGTTATCAGGCTTTGGTTTAGAAGTTGTTGAATATATTGCTGAGTAATTAATTTTAAAGAAATAAATTACAAGTACACTAAATCACTTATAAGCGTAAAGGCTTGTAGGTGATTTTTTTATGTTTTACTCACCTAGAGTCTAGAACTGATAGCGATAAGAAGCGGATATTAGCCGGCCCTTTCCTGGTACTTCCCCATTAAAAACTCTCGGGTCAAAGACCACATAATCTTTATCAAAAATATTTTGGGCAATGATTGAAAATATATGATTTTTAGAAAAATCATAATTTATATTTGCTGAAAACAAGGTGTATTGTTTTTGCTTGAATTGAATGTCGTTATCGTAGTTCATCTTAGGAGGAGACACTTCATCACGCCAGATAGCGTTAGCGTTAAAGCGCCACTGTCCTAATTTATATGAAAGATTCATCGTGCCAAAATGTTTAAAGCTTTCATTGATGGGATCATCAAAAAGGTGAGTGTAACTCACCGATAAACGTAATTGTTCGTTGATATCAATGTTTGCACTGGTTTCTAAGCCACTGATTTTTATATTTACAGCATTATCAAAAGTAAACAGGGCTTCGCCGTTATAAGGGACTTTATTAATAAAATCTCGTAAATTATTATGAAAAAATACCACTTCACTTGAAAGTGCTTGATGCTGATAAATCCAAACAAGTTCAGTTGTTTTAACAAATTCAGAGGATAGACTTGGATTGCCTGTAGTAATGTCGTCATCTGAATAGAGTTCGTTATTCACAGGTGTACGGAATGATTCACCATATTGCAGTTTTAAGGTGTTATTCGGGCTTACTTGCCAAACGATAGCGCCGCGTGGCGAAAGTTTATGGTCAATGCCTTTTACATTGTCGTAGCGAGACCCTAAAAATAAACTAAGGTTCTGTTTTATTTGCCACTTAAGTTGACTGTAAACACCTTGCATTTCATGTGATTGATTGAGGTTTTCTGATTCGGGTGTTCTTTTAATTACGACCGTTTCACCAAGATAGTTTTCATCTATAGGGATGATTAATTCACGTTGAAAGTCGTAATGAGTGACTGCATTTCCTGATTGAAATTGGCTCGCTTTTCTATATTCGATACCTGAATTAAGGCTAATTTTTTTGTTAACTTCCCAGCTATGATCCGCACTTATATCTGTAGATTCAGTACGCCAGTATGGGCCAATTAAAAAATCATCACTAATAATACCGGCATCTTTAGGTAAAACCATGCCTGCGGCTTTTATTTTAAATAAACTAAAAGAAGCTTTGAAAGTTAACTGTTGAATTTCATTTTGCCAAACTTTAGATTTTCCTGATAAGGAAAGGCTGCTACTTTTATGGATATTATCAACTGAATAGCCGCCAAGATTCAAAAATTCATTCAGTTCGTTTTCACTATATCGAACATTTATATGACTTGATTTATATTGAGCACCAAATTCTAGGTATTTATTTTTATAGGGATCTTTAACTTCCCGATTTAAAGGTGAGGTGTATTGTTGGCCGTCAGATTTTTCAGCAGAGATGTTGCTATGCAGGCGTAAGTCATCAGATAAACTTGTTTGAAAGCTTGTTGATAACTGCTGGTAGCCATTTTCACCGAGACTAATGGTTAACTGTTTATCTGACGTTTTAGTAATGATATTCAATACGCCCAAAAAGGCATTACTACCATAGAGTGCAGAGCCTGGACCTCGAATAACTTCAATGCGTTCAATTATTTCGGTAGGAATATGGGGAGTATATACAGAAGCTTTACCAAAGGATATTTCGTTAAGACGCTCACCGTTAACCATGACGAGTATATAACCATTATCGAGATAAACACCACGTGCATGCTCTTTCGGCACGGCTCCAACCCAATCACCACGTGTCATTTGAAAGCCAGGAACAAAATTCATCACATCAAAGGCATTCTTAACCCCTAACGCTTTAATGTCAGCTTTTTCAAATACGGTGATCGTCGAAGGAACTGTTAAAACAGTTTCTTCGGTTTTTGTGGCTAAGCTAATACGTACTTGCATTAGCTCTTCTATGCTGAAATCAAAGATGTCTTTTTCAGTTGCATTAGCGTAGGAGTTATTGATAAATAACAGAAAAAAACAGCTGGCAATCCAAACGACAATTTGCATATAAATTATTAGATCAGTAGCTTTCTCATTAAGTTAATGGCTTGTTGATGTAATTGCAAGTAAAAAAATTGTCAACAGAGAACAAACTAAGTTAAAAGCAATATTGCAAATTTAGTCCTAAATTAAGTTGTAAAGCTTTGTCAATGTCAAAGTCATCTATAGCAAAAATTAGGGTAAACCAGTTGTTTTTAAACTGAAGTTCAGGAGCTAAATTCTCAATATCAATTGAAAATCGTGTTGATGAACTTTCGTGCTGTACTTCAAAACCAAGGTAATAAAAGTCTTGTTCACCTTGGTGCCTATAACGGGCTAAATAGCTAAATTTCTTAGTATTATGATAAAGAGCCATAACGTCAACTTGTTCGGGTAATTCAAACTGATGTTTGTCTTCAATTTCTTTACCACGATACAATGGCAGATAAGCAATGCCGCCAACACTATTAATAAACGTACCTTCGGTATCCACTTTACCTTCACTGTAGCCTGAATTATCTAAGGTAAAATCAGAATAAATATCTTTTAGATCTGCGAGTAAAGTAATATTTTCCGTGGGTTTCCAAGATATATGAACGTCAAGTGTTAAACCAGAACCATCAGTGTCCCAATCATTATCAACATTTCTTCGTCGTAAAAAATTTCTATCGCTATAAAATTCTTGTAGTTCAGCAATGCCTGAAATATTTCCGTTTAAATCACTCGACAAAGTCCCCGTTAGGTAGGACTCTCGAGTTGCACTTAAATCCCAGTAGCCTAAACGAGGTTCAATAGTGAATTTTTCAAATTCGAATTTATAGCCTAAACGAATACCATTACTACGTTGATGCAGTAATTTTAAATCAATATTGTATTCACTTTGAGTATCAAGCGCTAAGTCACTGCGATCAAGATAGAAAGCGTTTGCAGTATCTGAATTTGAAAAAACAAAGTAGTCATAACGATGAGAAATACTAAATGAAAAGTTGTGTAAATAAGTACGAACGCCAAATTCATTTTGAGTGAAACCTTTACTGGCAGAACTACTAGGGGCTTGCTGCCATTCATCTTTGAGTAATTGTTTCACCGGTAAAATATTGCTCCAAGATTGACTAATAGCAAAAAACTCAATTTTGTTGTCTTTCCTCGACTGATTTTCTTCTAGTATTATTTCTTTAGCTAAAGTGGTAAAAGGCAAGCATAAGAGTAATAACAGCAAATAAAAGTGTTTCACCTTCATTAATATTCCTTAAGTAAATTAAATTTTATACTGTAAATCATGTGTATAGGTTAGAAAGGGGGATTTTCGTCGTTGTTTTATTATTGTTAATATTAAAAGTATCAAGCATTGAGTAAAAAAACACTGTTAATATTAAAAATAATACCGGAGAGTTAATATAAATTAACCAACCGGTATTGTATTTTCTACGTTTTACTCTGTGCTTAAATTTTGGTTTAACATAACGGAACTAACCATCACTATAAACTTTCACTCTCGCCATTAGAGTAAACAATCATAATAAGACCATTACCTCTATCTTCAATTTTAGCGGCTTCTACTGCAGCCGAGCCAACCACGATAGTACCAATGACATTACTTTGGGAACCTTCTGGTAACTCTTTTAAAACTAATAAGACACCTTCTGAATTATTAGCACTAAAGGTGCCTTCTTCTGCAGTGTTTGCATGTACAACAAAAGACCTTTGCTCCGTATCATCAGGTAGTTTATAGCTCATTGCTAAGTCAAACTTACCATCATCAAGGGCAGTACGTTCACCTGAAAGTGTTAAGTTAACTTGATATTCACCTAGTACAGCTTCTAAAGCTATTGCGGCGTTAGCATCTAAGAAAACGTCTTCATTTTCTAGAGACTCATTGCTGTCAGCTCGAGTATTAATCGCATCAAATGAATTACTGCTGCCTGCGATTAGTAAATCTATTTCATCAGAAGATACTTTAGTCTCTAATGAGCCTATATCATCTACATAGGTGAATAAATAAGAACCTCTCGCATTAACTAACCATTGCTTGTAGGCTTCTAAGGCATTGGTGGTGGTAAATGGATTAAAAGGAATACCGTTAAAGCTAAAATAAGCATTGTCCCAAGTATCAAACGCATATTGTGGGTATTCAGCTAAAATGGCACCGCTTTCATCGACTAATACTCCATCGGAATTGATGTATTTGCTATGATTAAATACTTGAGTAAAGTAATCGGCCACGCCATCATCATTGTCATCAATTGGTGTAATGCGTACAAATTGATGGAAGTCATTCCATTCCCCTAAAACACGACGAGAAATAGTAACTTCTTCAATATCCAGACCAACATCTGTAGTTGCTATTTTTCGTATATCAGAAAAATTATCTCCATTAGCACTAGCGACTTCTCTATTAAATACAAAGTCTCCAGCCCCTGTGTCCTCGAAGAGATAAGTTCTTGTATTGGCATCATCTTGAGCAATAACCGTATTACTATCTTCACTTACCACAATGGTAAAGGCATCTTCTATGAGTAAATCAGCACTTACATTAGCAGTAAGTGATCCTGAGGTACCGTCAGCAATAACCGCCAAGTTATCTTCATTTTCGCTAAAAAGAACTTCAAGCCTTGTACCAGATGCTAAAGTGAAAACTTCATAACCTCTATAAAACCACTGAGCCATATATGCAAACTCTTGTGCGCCATTAGTTATGTCATCTCCTTGCAATGCATGAGTCTTAAAAATCTCAGTAACATCTTCGTTAATAGTTGTTCCCCAAGAATTCTCAGCAGTTAATTCAATAATATCACCATTCCAACTAAGTAGATTTCCTTCATCATCCCATGAACTTCCATTCCAACCATTGTAAGTATAATAATCTGCAATACCGTCATTATCAGTATCGGTTGGTATAATTATTTCTATATATACGCTAGCACCACCATTAACATTTGAATAAGAATAATTATAGTTATAACCGGTCATTCCATTTGTTGTTGTTAGCTCTCGAGAGAATGTTACAGCTTCATCAGCTTTATCTGTACTATCATCCCATACGGTTGTAGTTGTTCTGCTCCACTCCCCAGCAGCAACACCTGGCGTAAATACACTCGTCTGAATCCTTCCATCCGTGATTTCTTCACTTGTAGCAATGACAATAGTATTTTTATCTTCAGAAACTGTAACCGTGATAGCTTCTCCAACGGGGGCGCCAATATATTTAAACTCTGGAGCTTCATAGCTTTCTAAGTCTTGAATATTAACTGTTAAAGTAGCTTTAATTAAATCGCCCGATAAAGAGCTAAAACCGCCACTTAATGACAGCATTTCAGGTAATATTTGTGTCTCAATACTTTTGCCATATCGGTCAAATTCTCTGATGATATTGCCATTTTCATCTATAACTAAAGTTCCATCATCGTTTCTATATAGGTCGCCATTCTCATCTCTTGCCCATTCAGTTTTTTCATCTAGGGTATGAGCAATTACTGGCAATAACTTGGTTTTCACTACTCCTGTAAAGGTTACAGGGTTAGTCACAGTATCTGTTTCTTTTTGAGCAATAGAGACCATTAACTCTAACTCACCTGAAGTTACTTCACCTTCATAGGTGTCGTCTTCAAGTGAAGCACGTGTTGCTGCGCTGTCTAAGTTTACTTTTGCAAAACTTCCTTCACTTAACGTAAACGTTGCACCTGTTGATTCAATGGTACCAGCAAAAGATAATGTGATACTTAGACCATCATCGGCAAAAGTTACCGCTGATGTTAAAGTAACCACTTCATTGCCTTTGGTGATGTTAATATTGAATTCTGCATCACCAGCATCTGTTTCCATATTGTGAGTAATAGAGCCTGTCGCGCCAGTGATATAATCTGCAGCATCAAATGTAGTCGCTGTAATTGTTCCGTCGTCTTGACCATTACTAATTGTACTTAGCGCATCACTAATTTCAGCTAATAACATGAAACTTGCTGCTTCTGTTTCAATCATTACGCTGGCATCATCAATTAAAGCAATATAAGCATCGCCTTGAGTAACCACGTCTTGATTTTTAGTGACATCAAAAAGGTCTTTAAATAATTTAACATCTTGTAGCATAGCTTTTGCTTTTGCGACTTCATCACCCGTGGTAGGGACTTCTGTTACAACATCAACACGGCCATCATCGCCCGCGTTTGCATCAGCATAAGCGGCAGCATTTTCTAAATTTGTTTCAAGCTGTTCTAAATCAACGCCTTCAGGTGGAGTAATTGAGTCATCAGCAGCAAATAAATCAGATAAGTTTGCTGCTGCTTCTCCTGCCCCGGAAAGTACATCAACTAACGCGAGTTCAAAACCATCATCATCATCTTGATTGGCCAATAGTGCTCCTTCGCTAGCGACAATATCTAAAGCTACTTCAGCCAATCTTCCAGATAAGAAACCATCTGCATTTGCCTCATCGCCACTTACGCCAGAAAAGATAGCTGACATTACGCCTGAGTTAATCAAACCATAACGTAGTTCATCAGGGTTATCTTCACCTGCTACAAGCACTACATTTTCAACAACTGTTGGCTCTAACTCGGTAATACTGCCAGTAATGCCAAAAGCATTGGCAATAGCGGATGACTTCTCTTGCACTAATGCTGCGTCAACGCTTCCGTTTTCAGCAGCTTTAGCTTCAATAAGTTCAGCGGCTAAATGAGTTAATGCTGATACGTTAAGGCTTACGGCACCGCCACTATCAGAAGATACGGTTGAAATACCCGATAAAGTAAAGTTAGGGTCGATAGTTGAAAGGTCAATCATCTCACCAAAAGCAACGCCACCACATCCTGCTGGCGCATCACAAATCATAGTAGTGGCGTCACCAACAGAGAGTTCAACTTTAATAGGGCCGTCATAATCATTAACCGTAATCGAGTAGTTACCATCAGGCCCTGTAACTGTGTCTGAAGTGCCTAATTCGGCAGTGGTAAGTTGTACAGGAATACCGTTTTCAAACTTAAATACCGTGATAATCGCATTGGCGAACGTGCCTTTAATTGCTTTACCATCGATAGCGGTTGTTACTGGAACTGGGGCTGGTTCTATTGTTGCTTTACTACTGCTTGAACCACCACAAGCACTAAGCGTTGCAATGAGAGAAAGAGAAATGAGACTTTTATTGAACTTCATTAAATAATCCTTAATTTAAAATAGTCGCAAGAATTTGCTGTCCATTATTTAAGCATAAATGCATTTTTTTTAAAAGGAGGTAAAATGGAAAATTCGTACTTTAGATGGATTATATATTTCTGAAATGTGGCAGGTATGTTAAAAAATAAATTACTAACTATGAGGGATTAGTAACTTATTTTTTGGACGCTTATTCACTATGCTGGATCAATAAATCGAGTGATCTTATCAATAATACCCTGGCTATCTAAACCAAGTTCTTGATGGATTTCTTGTTGAGTTCCATGCTTAATAAAACTATCAGGTAGACCAATATTTAAAATTTTCATTTCGATACCTTGGCTAAGAATATATTCATTAACTCCTGAGCCTGCACCACCGGCAATGGCATTATCTTCAATAGTAACGATAACGTCGTGACTTTTTACCATTTCGTTAATAATCGTTAAATCAAGCGGTTTAATAAAGCGCATATCAACGAGTGTACAATTTAGTTGTTGTGCAGCTATTTTTGCTTCATCTAAAGTGCTACCAAAGTTTAAGATAGCAACAGAAGGCTGTGATTTCTCAGCGGTAGATTGAGAGATGATATTTGCTTTACCCATCTCAATCGTTTCATTTATTTCAGGAAGTTGGGCACCATTACCGCAGCCTCTAGGGTAACGTACCGCACTAGGGCCATTGTGTTGAAAGCCTGTATTAAGCATCAATTGGCATTCACGTTCGTCAGACGGCGCCATAATTACAATGTTAGGAATACAACGCATAAAACTTAAATCGAATGAGCCTTGATGAGTTGGTCCGTCAGCACCAACAATACCAGCACGGTCAATTGCAAATAACACTGGTAAGTTTTGAATAGCAACATCATGAATGAATTGATCGTAGCCACGCTGTAAAAAGCTCGAGTAAATGGCAACAACAGGTTTGCTACCACCTATGGCTAAACCTGCGGCAAAAGTAACGGCATGTTGTTCTGCAATCGCGACATCGAAGTATTGTTTAGGGAAGCGTTGACTAAACTCAACCATACCAGAACCTTCACCCATTGCTGGTGTTACTGCGATAAGCGACTTATTTTGTTCTGCCGTTTTACATAGCCAGTCGCCAAATATTTTTGAATAGGTCGGCAAGCTTGGCTTACTTTTGGGTAACGTTGTTTGGCTGGGGTCAAATTTCGGCACTGCATGATATTTTATCGGATCTTGCTCTGCAGCTTCATATCCTTTGCCTTTTTTAGTCGCAATATGAAGTATCTGTGGCCCTTTTAAATTGCGCATATTGCTAATCGTGTCGACTAAACCATTCACGTCATGGCCATCAATTGGGCCGATATAATTAAAACCCAACTCTTCAAAAAAGGT
>Ga0209396_1001704_pt1 | contig 23907 bp, 7 predicted proteins | sample GOMGulsemesocosm_6_FD_184638 | JGI IMG/M metagenome (GOLD analysis project Ga0209396, IMG submission 184638) | Methane-oxidizing microbial communities from mesocosms in the Gulf of Mexico - GOM8C Gulf of Mexico (SPAdes) (version 2) | ecosystem: Environmental > Aquatic > Marine > Cold seeps... | reverse complement strand
TAGCAAAATCAGCAACAGTCTCCATCGCGATCAGCGATAAACCAACAGCAATTGCAGGACGCGCAAGGGGTAATGACACACGAATACAGCTCGATAGTGCTGAACTGCCGAGTACACGGCTTGCTTGAATAAGGCTGGTTGATTGTTCCAGAAATGAAGTCCGAGCTAATAAATAAAGATAAGGATATAACACCAATGCTAAAACAGTTGCAGCACCGGGTATGGTTCGGATATCAAAAAACCAATAATCACTGGCACTCTGCCAGCCAAATATACCGCGTAAGGCAATTTGTACCGGTCCAGCATAATCAAACATATCAGTATAAATATAGGCCACAATATAAGCAGGCATGGCCATTGGTAACATCAATGCCCACTGTAAACTTTTACGCCCAGGAAAATCACACATAGCAATAAGCCAAGCGGCAGGTAACGCGATAATACTACTGATTAAACAAACAAGGAAAACAAGTGCGAAGGTATTTTGAACATAGTCGAGAAGTACGGTATCAATAAGGTGTTGAAAAACATCAGCACTGGGACCTATTGCCTGATAAAACAACGCGGCAATAGGTAGCGCTAACATTATCGCAATAAACCAACTACTAGAATGCCAAGAAATGGCTAACTTATGATTCATGAACGGAAAAATAACTCCTGTTTAGATACGCGAAAAGGCTGGTCAGTTACTAAGTAACTAAACCAACCTTTAAATCAGTCTGTTAACAACCAAATCAGCCGTAACATTCACTGTTAACCCCATGTATTATAGGGCTATACGCTATTCTACAAGTCGAATTTAACTTCATCAAGTAGTCTTAGTGCAGCTTTACGATGTTTTGCAATCTCTGCTACAGGCATGTAGTCAGCATTGAACTCACCCCAAGATGAAACTAGCTTAGATGCTTTAATACCCGCTTTAACTGGGTATTCCATGTTCACTTCAGCATACATTTGTTGTGCTTTCGCGCCAGACAGGTATTCCATCAGTTTAACTGCGTTACCTTTGTTCGGTGCGTATTTCGCTAACACCATACCAGAAACGTTTACGTGCGCGCCGTGGTTTTCTTGGTTAGGGAAGTTAATGTTAACAGATTCAGCCCAAGCAATTTGTTTTGGATCTTTTAACATTTTTCCTAGGTAGTAGCTATTACCAAGGGCAACAGTACAAACACCTTCTTTAATCGCTTTAACTTGTGCACGATCGTTACCTTGTGGTTTACGTGCTAAGTTAGCTTTAACACCTTCTAACCATACTTTTGCTTCAGCTTCACCGTGATGTGAGATCATCGATGAGATAAGTGCTACGTTGTATGGGTGTTTACCTGAACGAGTACAGATTTGACCTTTATATTTAGGGTCTGCAAGTTCTTCATAAGTGATGTTAGCAACGTCGCCATAAGCTTCACGTGAAGTATAAATATTACGTACACGTGTTGTTAGTGCAAACCATTCGCCATCTGGGTCACGGTATTGCGCTGGAATGTTATCTTCTAATACGTCGCTTGATACAGACTGAGTAACACCGCTATCAACAGCTTCAACTAAACGACTAATATCAGTTGTTAGTAATAGATCTGCTTTTGATAAACGACCTTCACGTTTCATTCGATCTGCAAGTCCTTTCTTCGCAAATACAATGTTAACTTTCACACCAGTATCTTTCGTGTATTGTTCAAGGATCGGATTAAGCAAGTTCGCTTGGCGATTTGAATAAATATTAACTTCTTCACCGGCAAAAGCAGTAGCGCTCATTAATGACGTTGTTAATGCTAAAGCAGATAAACCAAATATTCCCTTTTTCATCCTTACCTCTAAATACGAATTGTTTACAATATGAAACGGAGTTTATAAGAATATAAAAAGATTCACAAGTGTAAATGATAATAATTATCACAAAGATTAACTAAGGATAATGATAAAGTCTGATTTTCATTTATAGGCAAATTCATTTCTATTTAAATAGGAGTATTGGACAGACACTAACTCAAGAAAATTACTTTTTAAATGGGTTTTCCAACTTTCTGGGCAAAAAAAAGGGCTACCTCAGTAATGAGGTAGCCCTTTATATATCTCACTGATTTTTACTTTTAACAGCGTAAAAAATACGCTGCTAGTATCATACTTAAATCACAGTGAGTAGGTCCTGTTTCGCAAGCGAATAACAATATAAAATTACGCTATATAGCCAGTTCCCTTATTTACATTACCCCATGCTAACGCAACCTTATGCTGTGCGCTGTTATCTAGCGAATCCATAAACCCAGCATTACCAACTGATGGCGCAAAACCGCTCATAGCCTGTACTAAGTTATCGACAGCACTATTCGACAAGGCTACATAATCACGTACACCTGATTTCTGTTTAGCATCCATACTGATCACCAACTCAGCACGGTTACCCGCAAAGTAATCAGAGAAGGTTACCGAACCTAGGCTTTCAAATTTAGCTTGATCCGAACGGTAGTCAGTCTTACTGTTTATCAGAATCTTTAAATCAGAACCACTGCGCTGTAGCCATAGATCATTCCAGTTCACGTTATCAAAGACAATGAAATCATCTTTAGAAATATCTGTGACCTGATTCTCAATGACATTAGCGCTTACCATAAAGCTGTCAATACCGGCGCCGCCTTGGAAGGTATTACTATAACCACCAAGTACTAACAGATCATTACCTTCACCACCATCTAGTTTACTGAACTTCGAGATAGATGCTGCGATTAAATGATCATCATCAGCCCCAGCGTTAACCACTGCGTGGTAGCCCATCAGTTTGATCACATCTTTGCCCGCTTTACCGTCAATTTTATTATAATTGCCGAAAACGTTCGAGAAGTCATCACCATGACCTAAGTCGATCTGATTGTGATTACCAATCGTCACCACATAGTCTTGATCATCACCTGCCTGTACAGAATTATAATTACCAGATGTAACAACGTAATCTAAGCCGGAGCCAGATTCAATGGTTCCACCTTCACCGAAGACAAAGACTTGGTCATTACCGTCGCCCATAAATACATGGTTAATACGACCAGCGACAACAGCAGTATCATTTCCCTTACCGCCAAACATCATGTTTTCACGGCCCATCAATACGCCCACGTCATTGCCTTCTCCACCAGTGAAGATATTCGACGTGCCAGTCGCATAATAAACATCATCACCGCGGCCACCCCAGAAATTATTATTATCACCAAGGTAAGCGCCTAGATCTTTACCGTCACCACCCCAATTGAAATTATAATTACCCAGAGATACATTTACATCACCATCACCTTTTAAATGCCCACTATTACGAAGGAAGTCAAAAGTTTTCTCCTTCATATTAAGCAGATCAGCAGTGAGATTTTCTTTCAAATTAGTCACCAAAGACTTCATTTCTAACTGTTTATCTGAACTAAAAATAGTTGAAAATAAATTAGGTAAATTCAGTGCATTGAATCCAAATGGACGTTCTTCTTTTTCTTTAACTTCACCTATCGTTGTAGGCTTAGCCTGAGAACCTGTTTCACTATTAACGCTGACCGCTAACTTATCATCCTGTACTGCAGGCGCTTTCTCTTTTAGACCATGACTTTCAGCAAAAGAGGTTAGCCCATCTTTACCCATATCCAAACTTGATTTCAAGCTATCTAGCAATTTCGACGGGTCGGTGAAAGATTTCAGCTGTTCACCACCAAATTCAGCAACAACTTCCACCATTTCAGTCAAGATAGCGACAGCATCAACAGCTTCGCCATTACGCGCAACGATTTGACCGTCTGCAGTATAATCAACATCAAAAATATCAGCCAAGGTAGTATCAGCACCAACATTAGCAAGTTTACCCAACAACTTATTCTTCAGCTGACGAGGTAAATCTTGAGGATTATATGTAAAGGTTGTTTGAACTTTTCCTGATGCAGAGAACTGCTGAGTCATTACACCGAACAACGAACCGAGGTTAGTATCTAGAATTGACTGTATATTATCACCGAACATAAAGTTCCAGTTACCAGTCGTGACCTGAATATCCGCACCTCGGCCGCCTACAGCAAGGTTAAATGCTAGTTCATCATTTTTTTGCTTAAGCTTATCTGTACGGCTCATTTTACTGGTGTCAGGGCTCTTATTACCACTCAACCACTCGTTATATTTCTTGTTCAATGCTGCTTCAGTATCACTCTTCAATCCACGGCTACTGCGTTCGTTTTGAGAGTCGAGATTAACTAAGCTTTTATAATCAACACTGCTGGTCTGATCCAGACCCGACATGTCGTTAACGAATTTCTTCGCACCCGCTAATGTCCACTGACTATCCTGAGCAGCCAGCCAGTCCTGACCCTTCCCTGATTCAGCAATCTCCTGAAGTACACCAGAAATACGTACAGCACCATCAAAAGGATTAACCAATGGCGGCGTCGGAATAGACTTGTCCATCATCACGATCAGATCGTTACTGCGCCCCATATTGAAACTCACGTTACGGTTACCGATAAACATCTGCGCACCTTCCAGAGCCTGATAGCCTCCGATATCGAAACTATGTTTGCTGTCACCGTTACCGATGTGCACCATGACGTTATTATCACCGAAGGCCAGCGACTTGAAGCCACCCGTACCAACTTTAACGGCCACGTTTGAGGTACCCCAGTTGAGCGCGGTAAACTCACCATCACCCACGTTCACCTGAATATTGCCAGAGTAACTCACTTTGTTATCCGGTTTATCCGAACTGCTGGTTTCTAGTTTGTTTTCACGTTTTTTCTGAGCCGTAAAGACATCATCATTATCTGCAATGGCGCCACGAACCACCCCATCGTTTTCACTCTGACCTACACGGCTAAGGTCAATATCACCTTCGGCAACACTGTTACGAACAGCTTCTTCGCGAACAGCGACTTTGCCCTGATCATCCCAACTCAGTACTACTTTGTTATCAACCAGTTTCTTATCCCATTTGTCGTCTACATCACGGGTATGCTTACGCCCAGCAGCATCAACGGCTACTTCAGTACTGCGTGCAGAAACATCTGTACGAATACCATTTTCCGCCATAGCAGTAATGAAACTTTGAGCAAAACCTTTCTGCTTATCAGTGCTAACCAATGAACAGCCAACAATACTGATATGTTCAGGCTTGCTGCTAATATTCGTTGCTTCACTCAGGTTCTGATTGAACGTAGTGAGTTTAGTAGCAAGTTCCGTTGCACTATAATCGCTCAATCGCGTATTATTATTATCACTTTCGTCTCGGCCATGGCCGACAATCTGCCAGCGTAGTTTACCGGATAGTTGCGACGGGTCACCATAAACAACGCGGTACTTACCATCAGTATCAAGCTGAACAACTACACTTGAATCAGGATGCTTACCAGCTAGGTTAGCTGCCGCTTTTGCTGCCGCCGGATCATTTTCCATCTGGATAATAAGCTGACCATCAAAGCGGGTATCAGCTCCATCACCTTGCGGTGTTACAGTTACTTTGTCCCAACTTTCAACATCATTTTTTTGCACCTTACCATCACCTGAATTCAGGCTGCTGACAAATTCAATTTTAGCTTTATTCATCACATCATCATAAACAACACGCTGATTTAAATCATCAGCCTGAGCCTTGAACTGATTTGTCTCGCTCACTTTCAAAGCAGGTAAACCAAGACGATGAGTAATACCCGGAATAAAGCCCTCAATTCCTTTGTGTGATTGCAGATGAGCATTACCGTAGATAGCCACAAATTTTTCACCAGCAGGCAAGCCGGATAACGTATCTACAGCTACGTTATTAGCTGAACCAGCACGGTACATCAAACCATGCTCAGTACCCTGAACATTCGGACGAGCAGTACTGTTAGCGTCAAGCGCAACAATACGTAACCCTTTCGCCTGTGCGTTTTCAAATAACGAAATATCAAGATGCTTAGTTTTCAACATTGTGCGTAGCTCAGAAGACATATTTCCGGTTGACAGGTAGCTATCAATCAGTGGCTGAGCAAGATCCGAGCGTAAGTGTTCTAGGCCAATTACTGTGACTCCTTGCGCTTTAAGCGCGTCCATTTGCTCATTGACAAAGCGCAAGCCATTCACGTCGCTACCATGATTTTCGCCAATCAACAGTCCTCTTCGATTTTCCAGCAGAAGCGCTAGCTGCGCTTCAACGTCGGTAGTGATGTTAAGCTTATTGTTTAACTCATTTAGGGCAGCACCTGAATAAAGTCTATCCCAAGCAGCAACATCCGTATCATGGCTGCTGTGGTAAATCGACTCGATCTGATCCATGCGCTGGCGTTCAAGCTGAGCGATATAATTTTTATCCGCAAACTTATTCAGCAAAATCATCTCTGCTGAATCGGCAGATGTCGGAGCGGATTTTTTAGCCGCTTCTTTCAGGAAGTAAGCAGCCATTTGTACCGATTCGGTGCCAGTCTGATCTTGCAGCTCTTGATAGGTATAACCCAAGTGAACCGTCTTTGTTTTCTCATCAATAACAGCTTTAGTTAGTAGACCTTCAGCTTGTGCTTTTTCAAGAGTCTGCTTGAAATCAGCATACTGAGAACCAAGTTCAACATGGAATTTTGCTTCAAACCCAAGATCAGATGGTATATCACCCTGATAGCCATTTTTAGCAGACAAATACGGATCTTCCTTCGCCCAACGAATCATCAAGTCCGTCAGTCCCGGATTCTTACCATTTACCTCTTCTTGAGCAACGATATAGATACGCGCAGCAAGCTCAGGGCGAGTTTGGGCTATTTCGCTAATACCCTTTTTAGCTACCTGTATATCACCGCTGAATAACGCATTCGTTACCTGCTCTTTCAACTGATTAAATGCTCGATTTCGGCCTGATGCAGGATGCGCTTCAACATAAGCGTCAATTTGCTTATTCAGTTCAAAGCTAGCCGCAATTTGGTCTTGACCCGTAGTGCTATGCACAAGGCCAACTTGATCCAGAATTCTCTGGTAAGACACACCAATAGGTTTAGCAAATACCTTGGCATTTTTCTTAAGCTGATCCTCTGTGAAGACTTCAGAATAATCAACGGGCAACTTAGATTTATTACCGAGTGATTCTAGTTCTTTTCCTACTTGAGGCTTCTTCAGAGACGTACTATCAAACACAGGAAGCTCAAGAACGCCCTGCATGGTTGTCTTGTCGCCGAATTTCGGCTTATACGTAACAAGTGCATTACCATCCATTACAAAAATACGCTTAAAAGTCGCTTCACCTGCAGCATTGTTTGGCATTTTGTAGCTTTTTGCCATATTCAGATCTGATTGACCGAAGAAACGAGTCACATAAGCACCAAACTTCTCCGCTGATGAAAATTCAACAATGCCCACATTCGGATCATAGAAGCCGTAAATACGATTATCTAGGCTGCCTTTCGCCCATGCTGACATCGCATGTCCTGATGTTCCGAGTTCAAGCAACACTGGCTTACCACCAGAGTTTACATCTGTTACCTTGTCAACCATTGCACTGACTGTCAGAGCATTTTTGCCTTCTAGTTTTTCTTTCCAAACAATATGAGAGCTATCATGAATCGGGTTCTTAGCATGAATGGCAGCCAAACTACTCATTAGCTTGCCAGCATTCGTGCGCTCGGCGTCCGAGTAAAGGTCAGGGTTACTGATCACTGCTGCCGCAGAGTACAGTTTCTCCATCAACTTACGTGCAACCCCCTCTTGACCGTCATTTTCCAGCTGCTTCGCAGCTAAAACTAATTTTGATAACGGATCACAGCGCCCACCAAAGCCATCATTAGATAAGTTCAATAGCAATAACTGTGGAGCAAGATGTTCACTCGCCTTAGCATCAACAACGCCAGAAGATGTAATGTCACGGAACAGACGGTTGAATTTCTCAGCTTTGGGTTGGAAGGTGATCTTCAAGGCTCGATTCTCAATCTCCCATGCCAATGCACCTTTTTGCTCAGCCGTCCAGTTGCCTTTAACCAGCATATCTACCAGTTTTTTGACCTTCATATCCGCTCTAAAACCGTCGACAACCTGTTCTGCATGGCCTTGCTTGTAGCCCACGAGGAAGTCTTTAGTTGCACGAATATCTTTCGCTTTCCCAGGTCCGGTAACCTGTGGCTGAAGTGCCTCACCATAGCGTTTAAGATCACTAATGAAACTTTTCTGCACTTCCGCATTATCGCTGTTAGGCTTAACATCAAACAAACCAGATACTATTTTACCAGCATACTGACTCATCAAGCGATTACTCGCTTCATGTCCGTAGAAGGTATTTTCACCCGATACTTGATAACCATTAACAACAAGTTTGGCACGTAGCTTTTCACCTTCGTTACCCAAACCTTCGTTATCAGTCAATAACATAATTGAGGTATCTTTCGGTAAGCCTTTCAGATTCTTCTCTACTGAGAACTGCCCATTAACCCACTTAGACAAGGCTCCGACGATACCAGCTGGGTTTACCACCTCATGTGCAGTGATAGCCTTCGTCATGCTTGGCATTGGACGATCCAGCAACAATCCTGAAACTGCCTGATTATTCTGTGCAGCATAACGCGCTAGATCAGCCGCAATCGGTCCGCCCATAGAGTAGCCGTGGATAATAATATTGCTAGGATCGATGCCTTTGTCATTGACCAGATAACGGAACATGGTACGGGCATCGCGGTAGAGACCTTTCTCATTAGGGCCACCATCACTTTCACCGTAGCCGCGCATATTAACCGCTAACATATCAATGCCTTGCTTTTGATAATGATTACGGATCGCACTCGCCTGCTCTTCTGCTGAAGAACCCGAACCATGCACAAACAAAACGACCTTCTGAGAAGCATCTTGAGCCTGCCCGGTATCTTCAAGCGTGTTGCCATGATGATAATAACCACTCAATCGGCCTGACTCACCTTTCAGCGTCACCTTGTCTGACTTTCCATCAGTTATGGCGTGATCAAGTACAGTTTGGGTGATATCTCCAATTTTTCGGCGATCTTCTTTACTACCGTACAATTCGTTATTCAAGAAACGAGTCAGCGGACTGAGTGGTGCCTTCTCGCGCAGAGGCGTACCGTCATTTTCAATCAGAACATTTTCATTCATCAGCTTAGGTTGACGCTTACCACCCAATGCTTCCAGTTCTTCCGATGCAGAATGAGCATGATCCTTATAGAAATCGAGCGTTTTCGCAAAAGCATTGTCTAGCGCGCTACGTACGGCTTCCTTCGAGCTATCACCAGCTAGCGTTACCAAATCTTGGTAATTGGCAGTGTAACTTTCTAGTACAGCTTTTCGCGCTTCACCTGTTTCCTGAAGCGCTTTGTACACAGCCAAGCTCTCGTTAATAGAGTGCCCACCATCAAAGACCAAAAACGCGAGAGTATTCAGGTATGCCTGTTCACTAGAGAACGTAGGTATTTTACTAGCAAGATATTGATTCAGGTGCACCATTATATTGGTTGAGCCCGACGCCCCCGTTACCACCGACAAATTTTTCTTCAACGCATTATTTTCAAATGCCGTCTCTTTGCCTGGCGTCAGGATACGACCATCGGCCACACTACGACCTTCTTGGAAGTCTTCGTAGCTTTCACCTTTCGGTTGATAATGAAGCCCAGTACCATAATCGCTGGTTTTTTTCTCAATCAGAGAAACCGGGTTTTCACCTTCAGCACCTAAAGAAATCACCGCACTGGTTGAACGAGCTTTCACAATCACATTTTGATAGAAACGATCACCTTCTGCTTTCCATGATGCCATTGCCATTCCCATACCAGGAGCAATCGCCATTTTCACTGCAAGGAATGGTACTTTAATCACCCCGAAACCATCATCTACCTGTGTCATCATGGTTTTAAAGTTATCGTAGTTTGGTGTTTCCAGGAACGTTGCTAAGGTCGGTACACGACTAAACCATGGACGGGCATCACTGTTGATCGTTTTGGCGAATTCTTGCATTTTGTTCTGTATTCGCTCATCACGTAGAGCATCATCAGGCAATATAGAATGCATCCATTCGTCAAAGTCTTTAACTAGGTTAGCACCAATCTGAACAGACGTATTAACCGCCTCTTCCGTCGGAGCCTTCACAAGCTCATGTGCTATTTCGGAATCAAAGCGACGACCGAACAGATTATCAATGTACTGACTCGTGGCTTTTTCTTTCTGAGCGTCAGCAAGTAACTTACCAGTCAGCACTTGTATTTCAGGGTGAGCCGCTAGCTTACCGTGAGCATCAGTAAACAATTCAACCGCTGTCTCATTCGTCACTTGACCGCTGATCCAAAGTGCTTTTGCTTGATCTGCTAATTGCTTGACCTCTATGTCATCAATCTGACTCAACTTGTAAACAAACTCAATAATACTCTCATTCTCAGTTTTCACTGTTTCACGATCAGCAGTTGAATTTGTCTGAGTCAGTGAAACAACTTTATGAGACTTCAAGAGACTAAGCTCATCAACAGCCAGCGGTTCGACTAAGCCAGCTACGCGACCAATGCCATCAAAGACCACCTTGGACTCAAACATTTCTGCATTCTTAGGGTCAATTGCCATACCAAAGATACCGGCTTCTTTCGCACGATAAGTCTGAATATGACTTTGTAACGATGCAATCTCAAACTGCAATGACTTAATCAACTTACTACGTTCAGCAAATTCATTAGGATTTTTTTCTTGCCACTGATGAAGTGCTAGTTCTAAGCTCGCTAAATTTGCTTCTGAAGGTGTATGCTGTATCGCTAACACACTACGGCGTGCAGCTTTAAGTTCACTGCTTGGTAGGTCAGTTGAAAGCTTACTAAAGTGACGCTTGGTTGAATCAATAAAACGTGAGTCATCGGCAGCCAATAAAGTGAACCCGAAACCTTCCACGGCTTTCAAGATTGCTGCAGAGCTAGCATCCATCTCACCTAAGCCTTGAAGATTTACACCTGAAACCAGCAGCTCTTTACGACGAACGTTGTCAGATCCAGTTACATCTGGAATGGTATTCTTGTCCGTACCCGTTTTACTAAATTTATCGGTAATAGACATTCCGGAATTATTAGCGCGGATACCAGAGTTCACCTGCAGACGGTTTACTGCTTCCTTAGCATCTTCTAACGCTTCCAACTCTTGTTCCGTCAAACCTTCACTGAATCGCCCGTCAGCAGTAACTTCAGAATACGCGTCAAGATTACTTGTATTTTTAGCAGCATCTTGAGATTCATATGCTTTACCAGAAAGACCGCTTCCTGAAACACCATCACGATCCGGTTTATCATCTTTATCTTGCTTTACAGCGTTAGCATTTTCTTGAGCTTGCGAAGATTTACTTTGCGCAGCTGCACTATCTTGTTCTCCACGTTGTTTAGCTTGATTGCTGTCAGCATTAGCTTTCGTTGCGGCCTGCAGAGCTTCTTGTTTCTTAGCTAAAGATTCGTCCTTTCGTGAACTCGCTTTTGCTTTTGCATCGCTAATATCTTGTTTTGCATTGACTTCGTTTTCTTCAGCTTTAACTACGCCCGCTTCAGATTTTTCCACTGCATCTTGAGCATCTAACTGATTCTGTTTATTTTGTTGCGCCGCTTTCTCAAGCTTCTCATTTGAATGCGACTTAGCGTCGTCAAGTTTGCTTTGGACGTTATCTAAAATTCCACCAGCAAAGTGTTCTCTCCAACGCTCACCAGATTCACCTTGGTAATTAGCTTGACCGTCAAGCGCATCTAGTCCCTTGGTCATATCCGTCAGTTCTTTGGTAATTTCTTGTTGCTCTGCCGCAAGCGCTTCGCGCTCTGCTTGACCATTTGTTTTTAATGCGTTTTGATCGGTCGCTTCGAGCTGTGATTGCGAGCCAGATAGCGCAGCAAGCTGTTGGTTTTTTTCTTGTTTCAGGCGCTGGCTATTAGCTTCTGCACGCGCTTTGTCGGCAGTTGCATTTTGTGCGGCTTTATTCTGCTCTGCATGTTTGCTAACAGCATTAGTTTGCTGTGGTATCTCAGATGTCGCAACGACGTTATCCAAGATATAGCCCAGTCCATCATTTTGGCCTGTGCCTTTAAATTCAATTCGGTTACTACCGGCCTTTGCCGTCAGTTTCAGTGTTTGTTGCTGCCAAGCTGTTTCATCACCAGAAGCTGAGAATACAAGCTTACCATTCCAGATAACATCTATACCTTCGTTATTCGAAAGGCCTGCACGTTTTGTAAAATCAAAACTCAAAGAAATGACTTCACCATCAGATAGGTTACTCAAATCTTGGGATAAGCTGGTATTAGTGTAAGTGTCTAGTTCGCTAACTCGTGCGCCATGCCCTTTGTCGTTGACACCATAAGCCTTTGCAGAGTGGGACGCTTCAATCCCATGAGTTCCATTCCAACCATTTCCACCTTGTTCGAAGTCACCATTAACAATCAGATTTTTATATTGCACATCTTTATTAATAGCTAATTCACTTTGCATCGCTGCAACATCGGGAGTTTCAACCTTGGTAACCGCACCAGACATACTATCGCCAAGATCGCTGCCGATCTTTGCAATTTCCTCCATCTGGAATCCGTTAAGTTTAGTGATCTCCGGAGTAGCAATTGCTCCGCGACCTTTACGGAAAGCTGATGTCGAAGCATCATCACCCTGAACCAAGAAATTGATCCCCTGACTACCAGCCATACCTAATACCGTCTGTTTGATATTATCGAATAGCGAAGATAATTTATTACTCTTAGTATTACTCGATGCAACAGACAAGCTATAGAAATCACCGTTACCAATTTTTATTGCAACATTATTTTGTGCGTAAGAAGCATTAATACCTAAACCATCACCTACTTGGATATTCGCATTAGCTTTACCTTTCATCACCGCGACATTAAGGCCATCGCCCACTTTGGTGTTGACGTTATACTTACCCCAGGCAACATTGACAGAAACACCGTCACCGACTTTAGTATTGATATTCAAATCACCATAGGTCGCGGTTACGCTTAGGCCATTACCAATAGTAGTAACGATATTCGCCTTGCCTTTCGCAGCAGTAACCTGCATACCGTCACCCACTTTGGTCACGATATTACCTTTACTCCACAAGGCATTGAAGCTGTCACCATCACCAACTTGCGTAACAATATTAGCTTCACCCTTGGCTAATACAACATTACGTCCGTCACCCACTTTTGTCATAATATTAGCATCACCCCAAGCGCCAGTGTAATCATCACCATCACCTACATGGGTAATAATATTAGCTTTACCATGAACAACAGAAACTTCTTGTCCATCACCCACTTTAGTAATGATATTAGCTTTACCTTTAGCGAAATTATAACGCTGACCATCACCAACATGCGTCAGTATATTAGCCTCACCCCAGGCGACATTAACGCCAAGACCATCACCCACTTTGGTAATGATATTCGCTTTACCTTTTGCAATACCAATAGTCATACCATCACCAACATGGGTCATGATATTACCGATATCTGAAATCAGCAGACCAACTGTAGTACCATCTCCGACTTTAGTTAAGATATTTCCTTTACCAAGCAGGACAGCGGCAGTCGTACCATCACCAACATGCGTCACAACATTAGCCTTCGCAGCAGCAACAACCCCCATGAAGCCGTCACCGACTTTGGTCACAATATTAGCTTCACCAAGCGCTAGAACACCAGTCAGGCCATCACCGACATGTGTCATGATATTAGCTTTAGCAAACATCGCAGCAAGCGTGGTTCCATCGCCAACTTTCGTCATGATATTCGCTTCACCAGCTAAAATACCAATGCTTGTTCCGTTGCCTACATGCGTGTAGACATTGGCTTGTCCAACCATCAGAGCAGCAGTCAGATCATTACCGACTTTAGTGAAAATATTAGCTTGACCGATCATTGCCGCAAATGTATCACCATCTCCAATATGAGTGAAAATGTTAGCATTACCGACCATTGCAGCCATGGTCATGCCATTGCCTATTTTAGTTGCAATATTTCCTTCCGCTAACATCAGAGCAACTGTGGTGCCGTTACCAATGTGAGTAAATACATTCGCTTTTGCAACCATTAGTGCTAACGCATTACCATTACCTATTTTAGTAAATACATTACCCGCCCCGCCCATCAGAGCCCAAGAGTCACCTTCACCGACATGCGTAAATATATTAGCAGCACCAACCATCGCGGCAATAGCCGTTCCGTCGCCCACTTTAGTAAATACATTACCAACCGCGCCCATCACGCCTAGAGTCTGACCATTGCCGATATGGGTTAAAACATTACCTAAACCAAGCATTATCCCAGTGGTATCACCGTCTCCGACTTTCGTTAAAATGTTAGCTCCACCAACCATTACGCCGGTAGTGCTTCCATCTCCGATATGGGTCAGGACATTACCGCCTCCGGCCATTACCGCAAGCACATTCCCTTTACCTTTCTTGGTCAATACATTTAACCCACCAAGAGCAACAGCAGTGGTATCAGAGGATTGTTCATCTCCACTAATGTGGGTAATGATGTTAGCGCCACCAATCATACCGGAGGTTAAATCACCATCCCCAATTTTTGTCAGTACATTAGCACCACCAACTAAAACAGAGGTAATATCACCATCACCCACCTGGGTCATAACATTAAAACCACCAGCAGCAGCCCAGGTACCGTTACCGTTACCGATTTGCGTATGCGTATTATAACCGCCAAACATAACGACACGGCTTGCCCCGTTGCCCTTATGTACTGATATATTCCCATACGCTAATAGATGCGCCAAATACTGGCCATCACCAATGCGTACTAATACGTTGACGGCACCACCAGCGTAAACATCCATTTTACCTTGCTTACTTTGGTGAACGAGTACGTTAGCAAGACCTACGCCACGGAACGTTAAATCCCCTTCCAAACCACTTTTAACAATCACGTTCGCTGCACCAGCACCATTAAATTCAGTATTACCGAACTTAGAGCTGTGCAAAATTACGTTGCCAATGCCAACGCCGTTGAAGTACACATTACCGTGCGTCACATTGGACTTAATTACATTACCGCCACCAACGCCATTAAAACGCACATCACCCGAGCTTTCGCCAAGGTCAGTAGAAGGTTTAATAAGTGCTTGTTCACTGTATTCATCGAGCTCAGTAACCTGATCAGAGCTAATACGTACAGAATCAACACTGTAATGCAGATCGCTAAGCGAATAGCCAGCATGCCGATATCCATTACCGGCAGAGATATCTTCGTTCGCAAGATTAGTTCTATAATCGCCTGTTTTATACCAAGGTATTGCTCGGTATTTCAGCTCTCCGCTTTTCGGATCATTAGCGAGCTCTACCACCACGATCTTGGTGTATTGCCCCTGTAATGAAGCATAAATATAAGTGTTCGGTTTGCTGTTGGACTTAACAGCCTTTACATCGATCATTGTACCGATAGTCGAAATAGAGGGGCCGCCCATTTTAGCATCTGACAGAGTAACATCACTGGCATCAATGTTAGTACCGTCCCCATAGGTAATCCATTCGTACTCTGTCAGGTTTTCTTCGACTGCGTGAATCGTTACCGGTTGCTGATGTTCGATCTTCAGCTTAGAAAGCGTATAAGCACCGTCTCTATTAATATTAACAAAACCGTTCTCAGATAAAATCTGTTGCTCAGCTAAATTTGTTAAGTGGTTTCCTTCTTTATACCAAGACGTGGCGTAGTAACCCAACTTGCCGGTAACGGGATCGTTATACAATCGAACTTTACTGATTTTAGTATACGTTTGATCCGCAAAAGCAAAGAGATAGGTATTAGCTTCTGTCGTCGATTTTACTCCCGTTACAGCTTGGCTTTCTTGAATCCAACTACCGCCAAGATTTGCACTCGTTAGTACAATTTCGCTAGCCTTAGCATTTTCTAGGCCTTCACCTGCAAAATCATTATCAGCTCCCTTACGAGTGATCTTATTATAAGCACCACCTCCTGAGAAATTGATATTACCGTGCGCAACATCAGAATAGATACTGTTGTAACCACCAATCCCTTCGAACCGGATATCACCTCGTGTTTCACTGTAGATATCTTCAGCCTGACGGATACGCTCGATACGGTTCGAGGCACCAGCACCCTGAAAAGTAATATTACCTTCCTTGCCCTTACGGACAATATGGTTATCAACACCAGCACCTTTAAAGGAAATATTACCAGTTTCGACCCGAGAGCTAATGCTATTTGCAGCTCCAACGCCATCAAACGTTACATCACCGCGAGATCCCTGATAGCGATTGAACCATGTGCGATCCAGCTTGTTACCAGCTCCGGCTCCAGCAAAATAAAGATTACCTTGATTCGTTTCATGCCAGATACGGTTATACCCTCCGGCGCCTTTAAATGTCACATTACCAGTCAGGCCTTTACGAATTAAGTTATTAGAAACAGCAGCCCCAGCATACTTCACATCACCGTGATTACCCGAATGGTCAATCTTCACCCCTCCAGCGAGGCCAGCGAATGAAACATTTCCATCTTCACGTTTGTTTATCTCAGCGTAGCCTGCGGCGCCTTTTACACTTAAATTACCACTGGTATCCTCGATTTTCAGATAAGCAGCGCCTCCTTGTACCGTGTCGTTTCCACTACCGGTATACACGGTGGCCCCGATGGAACCTACAGTGATAGTATCATCACCACCTTTGGCATGTATTTCTCCACCAAACCCAATGGCAACAATTTTATTATTACCATCATCGGCATCATAATTTCCGGTAAAGAAGTACTCTACACTTCTCCAAAATGGTTTACCCATAAAGTAACCCTCTTTAATATTAATTTAAATCGAAAACCACTGCACACTTCGAATACATTGGTTAGTTTGTGTATTTAACTTACCGCGGACAGTACACACTTTTTGTCCTTTCCATGGCAAGAACACGCGACGACGAAGATCGTTGACAATCTGACGCCCATGCCCAAACGGGGCTATCATTTCTGGGATATAGATATGTTCGCCAGAACGCCAATCAGAGGGCAAAAGCTCTCTTGTTCCAGAAAGTAGCTCATCTCTATTTTGCTCAGATAAAAACGCCCAATTACAAAAAGCAATTGGGCGGCCTTGATCATCTTCGTAATAGCAAAACTGATTCAACTCAAAAGCAGGCATAATACGTTGTTGCCATTCAGCAACAACATAATGCCGATGTAGAGGAGAGTGCTGGCTAAGCAACATAACCCCACCAATCATTGCTTGTATTTTTGAATCATCAAGCTCTTCTGGTTGATAGTTAATATTCATATATCAACCTCTTAATGTTATTTTTTGCTGCGCGTAGTCTTCTTTTTCGGTGCTGCAGACACGATTTCAGGCTCCGCCCCAGATTCTTCCTGTGCAGGATCTGTTGGTAAAAAACCAGCCGCAACTAACTTGTCAAACTCGGCAGCCATACGCGGATCTTCAAGCATGTTTTTAACCATAGAAACCATATACATAAACCCAGAAGCAGGCATATGAACAACTTGCTTCAATTCCAGATCTGCATCATTTTCAGCCATCACACCATTAGACATACTTTGTTGATTTTGGCCAACAAAATACAATGAAAAAATGCCTTTATTATAGTTAACACTTGATACTGTCTGTACAAAATTCTCAGTCATAAATTTACTCTCTTTTTAAAGTTAAAATTACCCTCGGCTACTTTTCTAAGTCAGTCGTAGGGCATACTTGCAGCCTATAAAAGGCTACGATGTTACCTGCAGCCTCCACAAGTTAGCGTAGGAGCCTTCCTGATCCAGCAGCTGCTGGTGCGTTCCTTGTTCCACTATCTCTCCCTTATCGAGTACAAGTATTCGATCCGCATAGCGTAGAGTATTAAGACGATGGGCAATACTAATCACTGTACGTCCTTGAGAAATAGCATCCATATTCGCCATCACAGCCGCTTCAGACTCGTAATCCAAGGCACTGGTCGCTTCATCAAGCAGTAAAATTCTCGGGTTAGTAAGCAGTGCTCTAGCCAGCGCAATCCGCTGACGCTGACCCCCAGATAAGCGCCCGCCCTTTTCGCCGACCTGTGCGTTATAACCTTCCGCTTGTTCGCGGATAAACTCATCAGCACCAGCAAGTGATGCGGCCTGTATTACTTCTTCATCACTCGCAAGTGGACTGCAAAGGCGGATATTTTCAGCAATGGTCCCTGAAAAAAGTAAACTTTCTTGCAGTACAACACTCATATTCCGGCGCAGAGCCACAGGATCTGCAATAGCTAAATCAATACCATCAACCAACACCTGCCCATGCTGAGGTATATAGAGACGTTGTAGCAGTCGTGTCAGGGTTGATTTACCTGAGCCAGACGGTCCTGTAATCCCGATAAATTCACCAGGTTTAATATCGATATTAAGGTTACGCAGGACTTCCTGACCATCTGAATGGTAACGAAACCGCACACCACTAAAGCTCACCCCACCAGCCAGTTTAGGCACTGATGCCAAACCGCCACTGCCCTGTTCCGTATCTTCATCGAGTATATCGCCGATGCGACGCAGTGAAATCAAGGTATGCTGGAAGTCCTGCCAGATCTGCGCAAGACGCAGAATCGGCTGTGTAACATTGCCCGCCAACATATTGAATGCGACCAGCTCTCCCGGAGTTAATAATCCCTCCATCACTAAAGTGACGCCCCACCACAGCACTAATGCAGAAGTCAATTTTTGAATCAGTCCGATCCCTTGTCCGGCCAGTATTCCAACCACTTTGGCGCGAAAAGAAGCCCGCACAAAGCTGGCCAACTGGCGCTCCCACTGGCGTAAAAAAGAGAACTCAGTAGCAGTGGTTTTAATCGTTTCAATGCCGGTAACTGATTCAATCAAAAAGGCGGTATTATCAGCCCCTAACTCATATTCTCTTGTAACCCTCGCGCGAAGAGCCGGCCCGACCAACAACCAAAAAATAAAGTACAACACTAGGGACCCGATCACGAGTAACGTTAGCTTGGCAGCATAAGTAAACATGACGGCCAAAAATATCCCAACAAAGGCGAGATCCAACACCATGCTCAACGCTGAACCAGTTAAAAACTGACGAATTTGGCTCATTTCCCGCACTCGCGCAATAATTTCACCAGTCTGACGTTGCTGAAAATAAGTAAGCGGTAAAGTAATCAGATGCTGATAAAGGCGGCTGGATAACTCAGAATTCGTTTTGCTAGCAAGATTGGCAAACAACCAAGCACGAAGAAAACCGTAAATAGGTTCAAACACTGCCAACGCAAGCATCGCAATACCGAGTACCTGCAAACTGGAAAGGCTACGACTAACCAGTACTTTATCGATAACATTTTGAAACAGTAGTGGCGTAACCAATGCAATTAATTGCAGCATTAAAGACACCAGCAGCACATAACGAAACTGTGAGGCATGCTTACGAATTGACGGCACAAACCACGCCAAACCAAATTTTGTTTTTTTAGGAACATCTAACGCTTCAGCAAGCAGTATTAACTCTCCCTGCCAGAACTCACTAAATTCCAGCCGCGAATACTCGTGGCTGTCAGCTTGATCCGGCATAAATACAGTCAACCTGTCACCGTCAACCTTTTCCAATACCATCCAGCCCTGTGCAGTCAGCATTAATGCTGGTAAAGGTAACGCCGATAGTCTGTCTATGGTGCTGTAGTTTTGTCGGGCCCGTAGTCCAATCCAAAGTGCACAACGACATAAATCTATACTGTCGGCGAGCCCTTCACTACGTCCCAGCTGATGAGCCAATTGCCCGACATCCACTGATAATTTAAATTGGGCTGCAGCTCTACTAAGAGCAACTAGACCGGGATCTTCAGCAGGGTCATTAGCAGGCATATTTTCCTCTGGTGTAAATGTTTCGATAGCAGCCATTAGCGCTCCCTCATCGCTTCAGACTGATACTGCTGCAGAGGGCTAAGCAGGTAATCGATCACTCGCCGATCACCAGTGCGGATCTCAGCATTCACACTCATACCAGCCTGCAGCTGCACTTCTTTATCTTCAACCAGAATAGTACGCTGCGCTATTCTTACACGAGCGAGGAAAACTAAGCCGAGTCTCTCATCTTCAACAGAATCTCTAGACACATAAGCCACCTTGCCAGGGATCGTTCCGTAACGAGTATAAGGAAAAGAATCGATCTTAATTTCAACATCTTGACCGCTATGTACAAAACCAACATCCTTATTAAGGATCTTCACTTCAATTTCTAATACTGCATCGTCAGGTACAATAATCATCAGCGGTTTAGCAGCCTCTACAACCCCACCAAGGGTGTGCATATCCAGTTGCTGTACAACACCACTGACTGGTGCGCGCAGACTCTGCAGGCGGTATTTTTCCAGTAATTTAATCAGCTGCTGTTCCATTACCGCAATTGAAGCCTGCACTTCATTAAGCTTGTCATAATATTCACGGCGGACTTTTGCCAAATAGCCGTTGCGCTGTTCCTGCTTACTTTTATATTCAGCCTGTAGCACATCAATCCTTGTGTATTGCTGTGACAAGGATCTGTCCATTTCTAATTTTTCTCTTTCCTGTTCCAACAATACCATCCGTGGGATCAGATTATTTTTTGCTAAGGTACGCTGTGCATCTAGCCGGTTTTTAATATTCTCAGCCAGTTCATCTAGGCCTGTAATTTCATTTCTACGCGCTTGCTGATTAGCCAAATTAACGCCCATTTGGCCGTTAATGCTCTCTATATTAGCCTCAACTTCAGACCATTCACTACGTAGGTGGGCGCGTGCAATTTTAACCTGTAATGGGCTCGCTCCTGTAGGGACAATAAAACTACTGAGGGGATCATCACTCAACAGCGCCTGCAAACGGGCTAGCTCTAAGTTTTTAAAATTTAACCGCTCCTGTATCTCCTGAATTTCCGCTTTAATACCAATAGGATTAAGTTCAATCAGCACATCCCCTTTTGTTACCCGCTGACCATCACGGACATTAATAGCAGTCACTTCACCGGATTCAATTGACTGAATCACTTTAGAATTACTAGAGACCAACAAACGCCCGGCAGCACTGGCATGAATATCCAGCCTTCCAATTACCGACCAGATCAGTGTCAGCAGAAGTAGCAGTGTCAATGCCAATGCCGTACGTCGTGTCCAAGGCGCAGGTGGACGCTCTACAATTTCTAAGTAGCCAGGTTGAAATTCATATTCATCACGAGAACGCTTAATATCATTAGCCTCGTTACGTTGCGATTTTAACGCCTGACGAATTACTCTTAAGTATTTGATAGACATGAGTCTGTTTCCTTACGTAATTCCTGCTGCATTTGCCATAAACGGGCGTAACATCCCTTCAGCGCTAATAATTGTTGATGACTGCCAGACTCAGTAATATTACCTTTTTCTAAGGTTATAATACGGTCGCAATGACGTACTGTAGATAACCGATGAGCAACAATAATAACGGTACGATAGCGAGATATTTCTTGCATATTCTCCTGAATAATCGCTTGCGATTCATCATCAAGCGCACTCGTTGCTTCATCGAAAATAAGAATTTTAGGCTTGGCCATTAGCGCTCGAGCAATAGCGATCCGTTGCCGCTGCCCACCTGATAATGAGCTGCCCGCTTCCGCTAAAATAGTGTCGTAGCCAAGCGGAAGTTGTAAAATGAAATCATGCGCCCCTGCTAACTTAGCCACCGCCACCACATCTTCTAAACTAGCGCTGGGATCTTTTATCGCAATGTTGTGACGGACACTGCGGTTGAACAAGTAATTATCCTGTAACACTACGCCTATCTGGCTTCGCAGGTAATCAGGAGCTAAGCTATGCAGTGGCATACCATCGATTAGAATACTGCCGCTTTGCGGGGTATAAAGCTTTTGTAACAGGCGTGTCAGCGTCGACTTTCCAGATCCCGAGGGACCAACAATACCCAGGCTTTCACCAGCCTTGATATGTAGGTTTATATCGCACAGCACGGGAGCTAGATCAGGTTGATATTGAAAAGAAACATTCTGCATCCATAATTCTCCACAAAGTACAGAAGTAGGAACTTCACTTCCCTGATCTTGCTCCATCGGCAGGTTCAGCATCTCCCCCAGTTTATCGACAGCAACGCGGGTCTGTATAAACTGTTGCCAAAGCTCAACAAGCTTGGCAATCGGTTGACTAACATGTGAGGTCATCATATTAAATGCAATCAACTGACCAATAGTCAGTTCTAATAACATCACCTGATTCGCCCCAACCCATATAACTGCCACTCCGGTTACTTTCTGCAGCAGTGTGACTACATGGCTGATCACGCCGTTTAATGTCTGAGTCTGAAAACCAGCTTCAACCATTTCCTGAGTCTGCGATTCCCAACGTCTCTGCATACTCGGCTCTACCGCTAAGCTCTTAATTGTTTCAACACCACTGACTGATTCATTCAAAAATGAAGTATTCATCGCCGAGGTCTGAAACTGACGTTCAATACGTTCCTGCAGAGGACGAGTGCTAAGCCAGGCCAACACAAAGTAAAAAGGCAGACTTGCTAATACAATGCAGGTCAACAGCGGCGACAACCAGGCCATCACACCGAAAAAAACAAAAGTAAACATAACATCGACGCAAAGGGTTAGCATCGAGCCAGTTAGGAAGTCACGAATACTATCAAGTTCCTGAACACGGGTAATGATCGCTCCGACTTGACGCTGTTTGAAATAAAGGAGCGGCAGACCCAGCAAATGATGAAACAGTTTAATACCCAGTTCAATATCGATACGGTTGGAGGTATGCGCAAACAGATATTCTCGCATCCCTTTTAACACCACTTCAAAAATACCAATAATGACCAATATCATCACCAACACATCAAGAGTAGACAAAGCGTTATGAACCAAAACCTTATCCATAACCACTTGAAAGAAAAGCGGTGTGGCTAAAGCGACCAACTGTAACATCAATGAAAATAGTAAAACTTCAGCAAGTAATTTACGGTGGCGAACAAACTCAGGAATAAACCAAGATATATCGAAACGCAGAGCGGCACCTTGTAAAAATATCACTTCTCCTCCCCACTGTGTTTGCAGCTCATCGATACTCAGCAGCATCGGTTCAGAAGCCTCAGGAGACTGGATCAAAGCCTGCTCTGAAGACATTTTAGCCAACACAACAAACAAACCTGCACGATTTTTGAAAGACAGCGGTAACATTTCTGGAGAAATTTTTCCCAACGTTAATTTAGAAAGCACTAAGTTAACGTTGTTGGCTCTTGCAAACTGCTTAACAGCCTTTTTAAAAGATAAACTGCCATCAAATTTTTCGCAGGGCTTTTCCTTAGCTCCCGATAACTTCAAAAGCAATGCCGAGCATGCCAATGCTGAAGATGTGCTCTGGTATTCTGAAGACAAACTGGAGTCGCTGTAGGTAAGATTTTTCATAACGTAAATAATATTCGCCTAATAAATTACTATAAACCACTAAAACAAATGAGAACCACTACTACTATCATTACCACCACTATCAATATGACTGTGACAACAAGTCATATCTAGTGAATATACCTCCATATTAAGTAACATACTGTAACAAATCGTAAAATATACTAAAGGTCGGGTTACACCTACGTATTACAGCTATAAATGCGACAAGTGGTCATATTTATGATGAGTGTCACATTAAAATTTATAAATAGTTCAAATAGCGCTCAAAAATGAAACTCTATTTTTTAATTAGGCTTTTTCGATTGATAAAGAGACTTAATATTTGGTAGACGAGGACTTCGTTATATCGTGAAGGAAGATTATTTAAATTTATTTTTGTGGGAATTTTATCCTCAGGACTAAGTTGTAGTTCTGAGGATAATGAGTGTTAACGTGTGATGTATTCAACACTAGCTATCGCTGAGCATATCACCTTTGTCTTCTAACCAAGTACGGCGATCAGAAGAACGTTTTTTAGCGAGTAGCATATCCATCATTGAAAATGTCTCGTCTGCATTATCAATCGTTAAGCGGACT
>Ga0209396_1001703_pt1 | contig 23907 bp, 22 predicted proteins | sample GOMGulsemesocosm_6_FD_184638 | JGI IMG/M metagenome (GOLD analysis project Ga0209396, IMG submission 184638) | Methane-oxidizing microbial communities from mesocosms in the Gulf of Mexico - GOM8C Gulf of Mexico (SPAdes) (version 2) | ecosystem: Environmental > Aquatic > Marine > Cold seeps... | reverse complement strand
AAATAAACCGCTTTATCACCGGCTGACCATTGCGGGTATTTATACATAATATCAGTAAATAATGTTGAGCTTGTTTGTCGGTTTAACCAAGCTCGTAATTTAGGATAAGGGGATTGCTCGAACCATATTTTATCAACGCTGGCAAATTGACGAATAAAAGGAAAAATAGCAATGTCAGCTAGGCTAATTTCTTCATCAATAAGATTATTATGTAAATTCAGGAGTAATTCTAATTGATTGAGAAAATGACTACCTTGTTCACGGTATTCAGCTTCGCTATATTCAGGGTGGCGATCGGCGTACTTATATTTATCTAAGATGGCTTTAAATTCGTTATCATTTTCATCGATTAGGGAGCTGATCTGTTTTTGTAAATGGGACTGATTTTTACGCAGCCAATCATTACTATCATTTTGTGATAGCGCCCACTGCATAATATCGCGGCTTTCATCAATGACTTTTTTATCCTGAGTAACTAAAACGGGTACAGTGCCTTTAGGCGAATAAGCTAATAAGCTTGTTGGTTTATCTTTTAATACCACTTCTCTCAATTCAACTTCTACTTGGCTATAACAAATTGCCAGTCGTGCTCTCATTGCATAAGGGCAGCGTCGAAACGAATACAAAATAGCAGGGCGAATAGGTCGCATTTAAAGACTCCAACATAAAAATTTAAGATACAGAGGTTAAACTATCTAACTTTATTTCACTGTATCAAATCAGCACTATTTATACATTAAAATGATTGTATTATTAGTCTTTTATATCCTTTGGGTGTGTTAATATTCGCCCGAGTTAATCGAAAATTTTAAGGTATAAGATTTTAATGAATGAAAAAATGGGTTTTTCATTGCTGGAACTAACATTTGTTATTGTTGTGCTTTCTATTTTAGCGATGTTTGCTATTCCCGAATATACTAAAACTCATCGTGAAGCGAAAGTGGCAGTACTTACTGATCTACGGGGTAAGTTGACTAATGCCGTTGATACCCTGAAAACAGCATCAAATATTGAATCGCGGAAACAGACGATTGATGGTCGGAGCTATGTTCAATACGATGTCAGACAAAATTACCTAGTAATAGGAAAAATTCTTCACCCAAGTGAAATATGCCATATTTTAGGACTTACCACTACACAGCTTGCCGAAGGTGTCGCCGTGACCTCGATTGACGGGATGTACACTTGTAAATACGAAAACATCAATACTAGCTGGATTAAGATGAATAAGCTTGAGTCAACAGACTGTGCGTTATCTTATATCGTGAACAATAGTAAAGGAAGTATTAACACGGTTGATATAAATTTGGTTGGCGATTGTCTTGAGTGAATGAGGACTTAATTTACGCTGATAATTTATACACCTGTTAACATCGAATTAACCTCATCTAGTTTCTAAACTTTCGATATTTTGTTTCATTCGAAAGTGCGTGGCCGTTTAATTAGAAATACACTTTCAATCGAGTGCCTATTTGTAGGTATTTGATAAATATATTGCTGAAACCATTTTAATTTTCGGCCATTTTGAGTGATAATGCCGCGCCTAGTCCGTTATCTATGCATCATGCAAACAGACTAGCGTCATATATTCTAATCTTTTCGATAAAATCTTTAGGAAATAAAACCATGGTAAAACCTGAGAATAACAGTATTGTCATTTTTGGTGCTTCGGGTGATTTAACAAAACGAAAGTTACTCCCCGCGCTTTTTCACCTTTATGTCAATGAACTGTTACCTGAAGATTTCTCTATTTTGGGTGCGAGTAAAACAGCATTCACGGACGATTCATTTCGTGAAAAAGTAACTAATGATTTAATCCAAAGTGAAGGTATTACTCAGCAACAAGCTGAAGCGTTTAGCAAGCATTTGTACTATATCTCAATGGATATGACAGATGCAGATAGTTATGTTGCTTTTAAAGAGCGTTTAGACACTTTATCTGAAACCCATAATACGGTTGGTAATGCTATCTATTATATGGCGACACCACCAAGCTTATATGCAGCAATCTCTGCGAATCTAGCAAAACATAAATTGAACAAAGATCGTAATGGTTGGAAACGTTTGATCGTTGAGAAACCATTTGGTTATGATCTTGCTTCTGCAAACGAACTAGATGAACATTTACATACTTGTTTCCGTGAACGTCAGGTTTACCGTATTGATCACTACCTAGGCAAAGAAACTGTACAAAATTTATTAGTATATCGTTTCTCTAATGGTTTGTTTGAGCCTCTTTGGAACCGTAGCTTCATCGACTATGTTGAAATTACAGCTGCTGAAAGCTTAGGTGTTGAAGAGCGCGGTGGTTATTATGACCATTCTGGTGCTGTGCGCGATATGTTACAAAATCATTTATTACAAGTGCTTGCCCTTGTTGCTATGGAGCCGCCTGCGGTAATCAATGCAGATGCAATGCGTAACGAAGTAGTCAAAGTGATCCAAAGCTTACGCCCACTTGAAGAACAAGACCTACGCGATAACCTAGTATTAGGCCAATACACTAAGAGTGTTGTTAATGGCGAAGAAATGCCGGGTTACCGTAGTGAAAAAGACGTTGATGAAGATTCTCGTACACCTACGTATGTAGGCATGAAGATGATGATCGACAATTGGCGTTGGAATGGCGTACCTTTCTATGTACGTACCGGTAAGCGCATGCCAGAACGTTTGACCGAAATTGTGGTTCACTTTAAGAAAACACCACATCCAATTTTTGGTCAGAACGCACCAGAAAATAAATTGATCTTACGTATTCAGCCAAATGAATCAATTCAAATGGACTTTGGTTTGAAAAAACCAGGTGCAGGTTTCACTGCGCAGCAAGTATCAATGAGCTTTGACTATAATAGTTTAGAAGAAAATAACCTATTAACTGCTTACGAACGTTTGCTGTTGGATTGCATGAAGGGTGATGCAACACTGTTTGCTCGTTCTGATGCGGTTAAAGCATGTTGGGAATTTGTGCAGCCAATCTTAGACTATAAAAAAGAAGCTAAATCTTTATTTGGTTATAAGTGTGGTACTTGGGGACCGAATAAAGCAGATGAAATGTTAGAGAAAGATGGCCGTGAATGGCGTTTTTCAAGTGAAGAAGTAATTAACTAAGTAACTAATGTCATAAATAAGTTAGTGAATAACTCGTAAATAAACAGTAGCGTGGGATCATGATGGATTATCGTACTTTTGAAACACCTCAACAAGTTGTTGAGTCATTAGCTAATTCGCTTGTTGAATACAGTAAGCAAGATAAGCCTGTGCACATCTCGTTATCAGGCGGCAGTACACCAAAGCTTTTATTCAAAGTATTAGCTAAGGCACCATTTGCAACAAGTATTGAATGGGGTAACTTGCACTTCTGGTGGGGTGACGAACGTTGCGTAAGCCCAGATGATGCTGAAAGTAACTTTGGTGAAGCTCAAGCGTTATTATTTTCACAAGTAGCATTACCTGTTGAGAATATTCACCGTATTTTAGGTGAAGATGCGCCAGAGCAAGAAGTTGTTCGCTTTGCGCAAGAGATGAAAGACTGTATTCCTGCGACTAATGGACTGCCTTGTTTTGATTGGATCTTGCTTGGCATGGGTGGTGATGGACATACGGCATCATTATTCCCTGGTCAAACTGACTATAATGATGAAAATATTGCAATTATTGCGCAGCACCCTGAATCAGGACAATACCGAATTTCTAAAACGGCGCGTCTGTTAGCAAATGCAAAACGTATTAGCTATTTAGTGATGGGTGAAGGTAAAGCACAAGTGATCAAGCAAATTCATGATAATGATGATGCGGCACTGGCTTACCCAGCAGCACAAGTCAAAGCAACTCATGGAACAACTGAGTGGATCTTGGATGCAGCTGCGGCAAGATTAATTGGTAATTAAGGCATAAACCTAACGGTTTAATTTAATGTTCTTAGAATCGAAGACCTGTTAGTTCACGCTAACAGGTCTTTTTTTATCCACTTGTTTGCTTTTCATACTGAAAATAAATACTCACATCTCATAAAACGAATTTAACATCTCCATATAATGATCATTTTAAATTCAGCTAATATTAGTTTGGCTTGTATCTCGATCATCGCTTAAAAAGGCTTCTAGGGGGCTTCTCGGCGACCTTTTTTCGACATTCTTTGTGTTTTTATTGTTAATGAAGTGTTTTTAACTGATTTCAAGGCCGTGACTAGCCATTTGTGGTTATTTTTATGCCTGCTTTCTAATATATATATGTGTGATTTGTCAGTTTTATGTGTCATATTATGTCGAGTCTAACGAGAAAGGTGAGTGAACACCTTAATAGCATTAAATTTAATTATTATTTAATTATTCTTTAATTTATAGAATTTGATAATACTGACATATTTTCATCCTATATTAGGTGTAATGGACTAGCGCTGTATTGTATTGAGCGACCGTTATATAGATGAATATGTAAGTATAAGGAAAAGTATGAACAATACACAAGATTCGTTTTTAACTAGTTTTTTTAAACTGGAATCAGCAGGCGGCATTATTCTAATGTTCTCAGCTGTATTAGCTATGATTTTAGCTAACAGCCCAGCACAAGGCCTATATGCATTATTTTTAGAAACACCGGTTGAGATTAAACTCGGTGGGTTAGAGATTGCAAAACCATTATTACTTTGGATTAATGATGGTTTAATGGCGGTATTCTTCTTTTTAGTTGGACTGGAACTAAAACGAGAATTAGTCGAAGGGGAGCTATCTGATCCTCGTAATATCATCTTACCAGGCGTTGGCGCTATCGGTGGTATGTTATTCCCAGCACTTATCTATGTTTACTTTAACTATGATGATCCTGCAGCGTTAAGCGGTTGGGCTATCCCTGCTGCAACAGACATTGCATTTGCGTTAGGTATTCTTAGCCTATTGGGTTCTCGTGTGCCTGTTAGTTTGAAGATATTCTTAACCTCACTGGCTATTTTTGATGATATTGGTGCAATCCTCATTATTGCATTCTTCTACACGTCTAAGATTTCAGTGGTTGCATTGATTGTGACGGCATTATGTATCCCAGTATTAGCCTATTTAAATAAGCGTAATGTTGATTCGAAAGCCTTGTATATAATCGTTGGTATTGTAATGTGGGTAGCGATGCTGAAATCTGGCGTTCACGCAACGTTGGCTGGCGTTATCCTTGCTTTATTTATCCCGATGGAGTCAAAAGATAAATCGCACTCACCATTGAAGAAGATGGAGCACGGATTACACTTTGTTGTTGCCTTTGTTATCTTACCTATCTTTGCCTTTGCCAATGCGGGTATTAATTTAGCGGGTGTTGGTTTAGAACAAGTCTTACATCCTGTGCCTATGGGTATTGCATTAGGTCTGTTCTTTGGTAAGCAGATTGGTATCTTCGGTTTATGTTGGTTAGCCATTAAATGTAAGATTGCCCAAATGCCAAAAGGCATGGATTGGTGTTCTTTATATAGCACCGCGATCTTATGTGGTGTTGGTTTCACTATGAGTCTGTTTATTGGTTCATTAGCCTTTGAGCAAACGGGTACCAACCTATTTGATGAGCGCCTTGGTATTATCTTAGGGTCATTAATCTCAGGTATTGTTGGCTTCTTCATGCTGAAGTCATGCCTATCAAATCAAGAGCAAGCAGCAAAATAATTTACTGCTAAGTTTGAGATTGAACTATTAATGTTAAATATAAAGCACCCTTGATTGGGTGCTTTTTTATATCTGCCTATATCCTCTGATGTCTTATTTATCAGTTGAATATATTGATTAAACAAGCTAGTTTAAGAATTAAAATTGTAGTTATCATAATCAGAGAGCGTAGTCTTGAGTACTATTAAATCGATATTTGAACGTAATCGCGCATGGTCAGAACAGATTAATGAACAGTTCCCTGACTTTTTTGAACAACTTTCTAAACAACAAACACCTGACTATCTATGGATCGGTTGTTCCGATAGTCGCGTACCTGCAAATCAGATCATGGCCCTGCCTCCGGGGGAAGTGTTTGTTCACCGTAACATTGCTAATGTTGTTGTGCATACCGACTTAAATTGTTTATCAGTGATCCAGTACGCCGTTGAGGTGCTTAAAGTTAAGCATATTATTGTGTGTGGCCATTACGGCTGTGGTGGTGTTAAAGCTGCTATGGGCGATGGACAGCATGGCTTAATTGATAATTGGTTACGTCATATTAAAGACGTTGAACGCTTCCATATGGATGAACTAGAAGGCGTATGCGGAGATGATAAAATAGACCGTATGTGTGAATTAAATGTTGTCGAGCAAGTTCGCAACGTTTGTAATACGACGGTAGTGAAACGAGCTTGGCGCAATGGTGCCGAATTAACGGTTCATGGTTGGATCTTCAACATCAGTAACGGGGTTCTGAAAAGCTTAACCGACAGTATTGATTCGAGAGAGAAGCAGCTAGAGGTGATCGCTAAATAGTTTGTGGCATTTATGCCTGCCGTGTTTTACTGGGGTAAAGTGGTGGGTATAAAAAGTAGCGGGCATAAAAAAAGCCAATGAGATAACTCATTGGCTTTTATATTACCTAACGATAAATGAATCTAAGATGTCATAAATTTTAGGTAATAAAAAAGGTGAACTAAGTTCACCTTTTTTGATATCTGTTTAACCGATTAATAGTAAACTATTAAAGAGGTTTAACGTTCTCAGCTTGTGGACCTTTTTGGCCTTGACCTACTGTGAACTCAACTTTTTGACCGTCAGTAAGTACTTTAAAGCCATCTACTAAGATAGAGCTGAAATGTACGAATACATCTGGGCCATTTTCTTGCTCGATGAAACCGAAACCTTTAGCTTCGTTGAAGAATTTTACTTTACCGATTACTGTATTAGACATATTAAAAAACCCTGTATATATATACGTTATTAAAAAAATTGTTAAAAAACCAGGGTGTAACTTATATAAACAATACAAAACACAATAATCAATACAAGTATTAACTAAAGCTTATTCTACCGATATAAACTAGCCTAATTTCTTAAGACGAATTATACATGGTTGAAGCCTCATAGCAACACACTCGTTCGTTATTTTTATGAAATTGTTGTTTTTATTAGTAAAATTAATGTGAAACAGGCTGGTTTGCTGTATTTTCAGCCGTTGTAACTGTTATTTTATTCAATCTTAGTTCATATTGCAGTCAATTTATATCAGCCTCTAAATTCTTAATAAAAGGAAAGCTGTAATGATTGATAAGTTATTATTTATTGCTAGTTTAACTGTGCGCCTATTATGAATGTGTTAAATAAGCTTTTGATTTTAAAGATTTATAGGTTTGTTTTTGATAGGCGTAATTGTGTCCTGATGATGGGATGCAGGCATATATAAAAGATAACATTAAGGATTGATGATGAGTAAGAGTGTTCGTAGACAGTGGTTTTTCAGCCAAAAGAAAGTAGTAAAGCATTTCATTAATAAATAATCAGTATACGATTAAAGTATATTTCTAATTGAGTAGTGCAATTATTCAAAATTGTCAGTAAATAGTACTATTTACTGACAAAATATCATTTAGCTATACCTTGAGATCATTAAGCCGCATTTTCTTCTTCTACACGAGCAATATACTTTTCCATTGCTTGATCTGAAGATAAGCCACGTAACTTATCCCATGCTGTCCATTTAGCAAAAGCAACCATATCAAAGATAGATGGCTTTTTCGTTGCTACATCACCTTCAGTTGCTTGCTTAAATAATGAATAAAACTCTAACTTTAATTCTTGTGAAGGTTTTTTCTTTGCGGTGCCATTTTGAACTTGGTCTACTGTAGCCTCGAATTTAGCGCGTAGGTCTGTCATGTTATATTCCTTTATTTATCTAATTGTTGGTTCAATAAGTACTTAACTATTCATTAGTAAAAGCATTACAACTTGAAATCTTGCAATGCACCTACTAATGAGTAGTTAAATCACAATTCGAATATTACATCTATTTTTGCAGTAATACATCATTTAATTTTAATTTTAGGTATGAAATTAAATAATAAAAAATCCTTACTATTCAGTCTAATAAGTAAAAAATAAGTATGATATTTCTAATGCCTACATTCAGGATATATATCTTGTTCATATCAAAACGCTACACTGTGTTGTATTGATGTGACGCATGAATGCAGAGGTTAGCGAGATAAAATTAGCCATTGGACTTGTAATATATGGAATTATATATATCATTACCCATTTGTAGTTACGACCTTTGGGGTGTTAGTTTTATTCATAAAATTAACGCCAGAAATAGATAACGCTAAACTCATTTTTTGTAAGAAGATATGATCGAACAACAATCGAAGAGACAGACATCATTATTTGAGGCCGTATTGAATAACTATTCTACATTACAACGCTGCTTGATGTTTACTGGCGCTTTATTAGTGGTTAGTGGGCTTGTATTTGCTGAAAGAGCGAACATAGCGTCATTTTTGTTTTCTGGTTTACCAATGGGCATTGGATTAACAAATAATTTTATTGCGCCTTTAGTGGCTGTAGGTTTTTTAACGCTCTCGTGTGCTGCATATTTTGGCATTATTTGCGTGCCTAAAATGTCTCTGACATCACAACAGACAAACGCTAACGGATTCTTATCTGAATTGCGAGTAACCCTTGTATTTGGTGCTTGTTTTGGTTTGCTGACTGCTATCTTATGTAGCTTGATTTTTGTGATCGCAGAACCCCATTTACCACAGTCGTTTCTTAAATATCATCAAATATTTAGCTCGCTAGATTTTGTTTTAATTGTACTGACTGCTATATTTTCCAGTACATTATATTTGTCAGTATTAATGTTACCGCTATCAATAATCCTTTCAAGGTTAATGGTTTTTGAAACAAAACCATCACAGTTTAAATTAACCACAGGTAGCATAGTTATTTCATCAATAATACTGTCATTGTTTATGGCTTTATTGGTGGCTGTCATCACGGCTACTTTATCAATAAACCTGATCATCTTTGTTGTTATCGTATCCATTATAACGTCCTCAACTTTAGGTTTGTTATATTGGTATGTAGGATTAGAAGCTAGCTTAATTGCCAATCTAGTGTACTGCTTATTAGTTTCTTATCTCGCACATATTTTCTTATAGATAAGCCATTTTTAATCGGTGTATAGCGCGATTAAGCTATACACCGTGCTACTTGATCGCAGTTATTTTGTACGTGGGGCATGACATACTGAGCAAGTCGGTAGTTTTGGCAATTTCATTTGCTGAAATGAAAGTGTCAAACCATCTACCAGTAAGATTTTCCCTATCATAGGTTTACCAAAATTTGCCACGACCTTAATGGCTTCCATCGCTTGCATCGCGCCAATAATACCAACCATAGGGGCCATGATCCCGGATTCAACACAGCTTAGCGTACCACTCCCAAATAATTGACTTAAGCATTGATAGCAAGGTTCATCATCTGCGTAGGTAAAGACGCTAATTTGCCCTTCCATACGGATCGCTGCACCGGACACCAGTGGTGTTTTTAATGCAAAACAAGCACGGTTAATTTGTTCGCGTGTTTCAACATTATCAGTACAATCAAGCACGATATCATGCTGCTCTATTAGCTTAACCATCTCATCTTCAGACAGTTTATTGGTAATAGCCTGGACTTTACAATGCGGGTTTATCTGTTCAAGTTCATATTTAGCTGAGATTGCTTTAAATTCACCGATACGGCTGTCACGATGCAGTAATTGACGCTGTAAATTGGATAATTCAATATGATCAAAATCAACTAATGTCATCTGACCCATACCGGCAGATGCTAAGTATTGACTACTTGCACAGCCAAGACCGCCAGCGCCAATAATCAAAACCTTGGCTTGTTTTAATGCTTCTTGACCATCAAAATCAAAGTGACGTAAGACAATTTGACGGTTATAGCGTAACTCTTCTTCCGAAGATAAAATATCTTCGGAAGGCAAGTCGCCATCAATAGATGGGTTTGTCATTAATTTAGGATCTCGTTAAATGGTTCGATAGTGACAGTTTCACCAATTTCAACATTACCGCGATCCTGCTCGATAATGGCATAACAGTTTGAATGGCTCAAGCTACTGAAAACGCCAGAACCTTGGCTACCTGTTGATACGACTTCAAGCTGACCTTGTGAATTCACGCTATAAATTGCGCGCTGGAAGTCCATACGACCAGGTGCTTTTTTCAATTTCGTTGCTGCAATCGCATTGAAACGTGGTGTCGGCGTATAAACCTGGTTGGTCATTTTAGCTAATGCAGGCACCACAAGTTGATGAAAAGTCACTGTTGCAGATACTGGGTTGCCGGGTAAACCAAAGAACTTACTACTTGGCAGTGTACCGAATGCGAACGGTTTACCGGGCTTGATTGCCAGTTTCCAAAAGCCTATTTCACCTAATTCTTCGAGTAATATTTTAGTGTAGTCAGCTTCACCAACGGATACACCACCAGATGTGATCACGGCATCAGCCAGCGCATCTGCTTTGATAAAGGCCTCGCGTAGCAGGTCTTCATTATCAGGAATAATACCAAAATCGATAATATCTAAATTCAAACGAGATAACATAGCATTAATGCTGTAACGGTTACTGTCGTAAATTTCCCCATTTCCTAGCGGTTGTCCTAAGCTTTTTAGCTCATCACCGGTTGAGAATATAGCCACTTTTAAACGGCGATATACTGTCACTTTAGCAATACCTATGGTTGCTAACATAGGAATATCACGGGGAGTAAGGCGACGGCCTTTGGTTAATACCGCTTGACCGATAGCTAGGTCTTCGGCGGCATTACGAATATTGTCATGCATTGGCGGTAAACTTTCGAAGGTAATAAGTTCACCGTCAACTTGTGTTCTTTCTTGCATGATAACGGCTTCACAACCTGCAGGTACTGGAGCGCCAGTCATAATACGGATACAAGTACCTAGCGGCCAATCACCCTCTAATGGTTGACCAGCAAAGGCTTTACCAGCAAGTGGTAGAGTCATAGATTGAGTTAAGTCTGAGATTCGAACTGCATAACCATCCATCGCTGAATTATCAAAAGGCGGGACATTCATTGGAGAGGAAATGTCTTCAGCTAGAATATAATCGAGTGCATCCGCTAAGTCTAATGTCAGTGTTTCTTTTACTGCATCAATATTGGCTAACATCTCTTGCATGGCTAAATCCAGTGGTTTTAGCCCTTGTACATCACAACATCCCATTACATACCCTTGTTGGTTATTTTTTGTTATATCGTTAATTATGACAAACTCAACAGGTTGACGATAGGATCTATAACAATAAAAAGCTTAATTAAGGCTATTTGAGCTAATTTGTTTATCTTATTAATTGTTAGATGTTATTATGCGCCATTATTTTTAAAGTCGATCCGTTTGTGGAGTAATTAATGACCTGCCTAAGTAAAGAAGCTTTATTAGTCCGTTCAGTCTTGGAAGAGCGAGGGTTAGAAACTCCGATGATCGGAACTGGGCTATCGAGCGCAGAGAAGAAAGAACGCATTGAATCGCATTTTACCGAGATCCTGAAACTATTAGAACTTGATTTAAGTGATGATAGTTTGGCTGAAACGCCGCATCGTATTGCAAAAATGTACGTGAATGAAATATTCTCAGGTTTGGATTATGCTTCATTTCCTAAAATCACTTTAATTGATAATAAAATGCAAGTGGATGAAATGGTTAAAGTAAGTGATATTACATTAACGAGCACTTGTGAACACCACTTTGTGACCATCGATGGTAAAGCGACAATTGCTTATATCCCACGTAGCAAAGTGATTGGGTTATCAAAGATTAACCGTATTGTGCAATTTTTCTCGCGCCGTCCACAAGTGCAAGAACGTTTGACGCAGCAAATCTTAGTTGCATTGCAGACATTACTTGATTCACAAGATGTTGCCGTGAGTATTACCGCTACGCATTATTGTGTGAAAGCACGTGGTGTGATGGATGCAACAAGTGAAACAACAACTACATCTCTGGGTGGTATTTTTAAATCGCGTCCTGAAACAAGAGCTGAGTTCTTGCACTGTCGATAGTTACACTGCCGATATTAATCGTTTATTAAATTAACCCAAACTGCAATTCTCGAGTGCTTCCACTCTGTAGTTTGGGTTTATTCATGTTTTCTATTATTTTACTTCTTACGCTCAAGTTCCTTCCACTATTCTTGCATTGCCACATTTCGTCATAATTCATCTTTCTTTATCATTTTAGTGAAATTTAACCGCCACACTTGTTTGTTTTAATAGCCTCATTGATGATTAATGAGCAGCGGAAATGAACTCGATATTTAAACTAAACACGTTATGGAAATTACACTTCGACCAGCAGGTATTAGGCCAGCAGTTATTACTTTTATGTTTTGTTGTTTGCTTGGCTGCAACAACCAGCTTGATCCTTAGCAATGCAAATAGTTCCTATGCTAATGATATGGCTATTTTGTCAATTTATGATGATAGTGCTGCGCAAGGCTTGGTGAGTGTTGATGGCCTTTATGCAGATGCGATGAGTATTGAACACCAAGCGAGTGTTGATCTCACTCTGGTGAAGGAACAGGTAAAATATGAGCAGCTTAAATTTGAAGAAAAATTAGCAGATTTAGGCTTTGTGCTACAGCAATATCAAATGATGGAGTTACAAGCCTTTAAGTTTGTTATTGATATGCCGAAACGTGAACAAGTGGCCACAGTGATGTTAATGCATTTACAAAATATGTTGGCAGAGTTTACGGCGCTAAACCCAGATATTAATGCTAACTGGCAGATAGATCCAAATAATGCGCTGAAGTTAATTGTGAAGTTGAATACCGAACGACAAAGAAATTGGGGGCGGGCTGGATTTGTGATTTAACGAGGGAAAATTAATTTTCCCTCGTTAATTCGTACTTGTTAATCGCTACTGATTAACCAGCTATTTTTTCTACTGGTTTAGCTACAATATTACGTTTTTCTTTATTGATTTCAGCAATGTTAACGTAAATCACGTCACCTAGGCTGTATTCAACTTGATCTTTAATACTAATTTGACCTGTTTCGGTTAGGCATTTAACTTCTTTCTTATTATCATGTAATAAGCTAGCAGGGATAAATGCAACCGCGCCATTTTCAAGTAAACGCACACGTAAACCACCACGGTTAACATCCATAATACTTGCTTCGAATGCTTGTTTGCTTTCTACCGCAGGTGTTAGATAGTCAACGTATAACCAAGATGAGATATCACGTTCTGCCATTCTGTGTTGACGACGACGTTCTGACATTAAGATCACTTCATCTTCAGTTGCAGAAGGTGCAGAACCATTGGTCAATGTTGCTTTAATTAGACGGTGGTTAATGATGTCACCGTATTTACGAATTGGCGACGTCCATGTTGCATAACCGTCTAAGCCCATTGCGAAGTGGCGCTCTGCACTAGCACTAATAATGCTGTAGCTTTGCATACGACGTAAACGACTGTCTAACGCTGGGTTGGCTTTTTCAGCTAATGTACGTTGTAACTCAACATAACCAGGTAAAGATTGGATGTGTTCTTTGTCACATTCAATCCCATGTTCAGTTAATAGTTCAACAACCAGATCAATTTTTTCTGGATCGAAGCCAGCATGAGTATTAAATACACCAACATCGCCATTTTTACGGAACAAACGTGCCGCTGTAATGTTCGCTGCAACCATGGTTTCTTCGATCATCTGATTAGCAATGCGGCGGTGTTCGACATGGATAGCCACGACATTACCGCTATCATCTAGTTCAAAGCTGTAATCTGGTTGGTCAGGGAATACGATTGCATTCTTTTTACGCCATTGTTGACGATGACGAGCAAACGTAGCCAATGACTGTAACTGTTCTGCCAGCTGTGCTTCAGGTTGCCAGTCAGTCGATACTTCTTCAATCCAATCTGAAACTTGCGTGTAAGATAGTTTGTGCTGTGATGTGATCCAAGCAGTAAAGAATTCAAATTCTTCTGCTAATGCACCATCTTCTTGAATAGTATAAGTACAGCATAGTGTTGGACGTTTTTCACCAGCAACTAATGAACAAACACTATCACTTAATTCACGTGGCATCATCGGGATGTTACGACCCGGTAGATATACGGTAAATGCGCGTTCTGCAGCAATTTTATTTAGTTCTGAATCGGCAGGGATATACGATGTTGGATCGGCAATCGCAACTGTCACTTTTAAGTTGCCTTCTGCTGTTTTCTCAACAAGCAGTGCATCATCCATATCTTGTGTAGACGCTGAATCGATAGTAAAGAATGGCTTATCTGTTAGATCAATACGTGTTGTATCATCTTTAAATTCAACAGAATCAGGCATTGCTGGTACATCTTTAGCTAAATCTTGACGTGCTAATGTTACCCACCATGGTGCATTTGGATCCGTTGCTGTTGCAACAAAACCTGTTACTTCAGCAGCAAAGCTACCATCTTTTAATGCGTGAGATTTTAGTTGTGCTACAACCCAGTCGCCGTCGTTAACTTTTTGCTCACCTAGACCAACAAGTTTTGCTCTGATAGGCATGTTGATAACAGGGCTATCAGCCAGAATGGTGAGTTTGTTTTTAGTAATGCTGATACGGGCGATAAAACGGGTCAACTTAGCTTCGACTAAGGTATCCGGTTCTGCTGATGTTTTATCACCGTTAGTTTCGATATATGCTTTAATTCTATCGCCATGCATGATTTTTTTCATGTGAGGCGGGGCAATGAAATAGCTTTCGCCATCATCCGCTTCAAGGAAGCCAAAACCACGTTCAGTGCCTTTAACTGTGCCTTCTACACTAGGCGTGTTTTGACGCATATTTTGTTTTAATTGAGATAGTAGTGGATTGTCGCGAAACATGTAAAGCCTTCCTATAATGAATTGCGCATACTATACGACAGAGCAGGGCTAAGTGCTAGCCCTGATGAAGGCTTACAACAGTTTCTCAATATCTTTTACCATGCCTTTTGGCGAGAGTGTCGGTGCAAATCGATCAACAACATCACCGTCACGGTTGACCAAAAATTTAGTGAAGTTCCACTTGATGCCTTTACTACCTAACAGGCCGGTTGCTTCTGACTTAAGCCATTTATAAAGAGGGGCTGCATTATCGCCATTTACATCTATCTTGCTAAACATGTCAAAGGTGACACCGAAATTAAGCTGACAGAACGAATTAATATCAGCATCTGAACCTTGTTCTTGTTGCTTAAATTGGTTGCAAGGGAAGCCTAAAATAGCAAGTCCTTTACTGCCATATGTTTGGTGTAACTCTTCTAATTCGGCATATTGATTCGTGAATCCACATTTACTTGCTGTATTCACGATTAAAACTGCTTGGCCATTATAATCACTGAGTTTTTTTTGTTCGCCTGTGATAGTTGTTACTTCGAAATCATAAAGCTTAGTCATGGTAAGTACCTTTAATAGTGAAATAAAAGATCAGGTTGATTTACTGAGTTGATAAATAGATTGTGCGCAATATAATGGTTGCTGCGATATTATTATGCAAGCATTTTTTAACCATAAATGCTTTTTTTGCATTGGCTTTTAAGTAGTTGCGTTTGCTGTCACAGATAAAAATCATAAACTGCCCTTGAAAACACTGATAACAAACCCATCTATCTATTAACGAATAAATTCAGATATTTTGTGATCTGAATATGAATCACCCCATTAGAACAAAGGAAAAAGTAATGACTGATACAGTTAATACTGAGACTCACGGCTTTCAGGCTGAAGTTAAGCAACTGCTTAAATTAATGATCCATTCTTTATACTCAAATAAAGAAATCTTTTTACGTGAACTTGTCTCTAATGCGGCAGATGCAGCTGACAAATTACGTTTCAAAGCATTATCTGATAATAGCTTATACGAAGATGATGGCGAATTACGTGTACGTGTTACCCTTGATAAAACAGCGCGTACAATTACTATTGCTGATAACGGCATCGGTATGTCACGTGAAGATGTTATCTCTCACCTAGGTACGATCGCACGTTCTGGTACATCTGAATTCTTTAACAACCTATCAGGCGATCAAGCGAAAGACTCTCAATTAATCGGTCAGTTTGGTGTTGGTTTCTATTCTGGTTTCATTGTTGCAGATAAAATGACGGTAAATACCCGTGCTGCGGGCGCTACTGCTGACCAAGCTGTACAGTGGGAATCTGAAGGTGAAGGCGATTATCGTCTTGCTGATATCAATAAACCAAGTCGCGGTACTGAAATCATCTTACACCTACGTGAAGGCGAAGATGATTTACTGGATGCATGGAAATTGCGTCAAATCGTAAACAAATACTCTGACCACATCAGCATTCCTGTTGAAATGTGGAAAGAAGAGCAGCCTGAATCAGAAGGTCCAGACGGTGAAAAAACACCAGCTGTACCAGGTGAATGGGAATCGGTAACACGTGCAAGCGCATTGTGGACATTATCGAAAAATGAACTGAAAGACGAAGAATACCAAGAGTTCTACAAACACATCGCACATGACTTTGAAGATCCACTGACATGGAGCCATAACCGTGTAGAAGGTAAGCAAGAATACACTAGCCTACTATATATTCCTGCACGTGCACCATTTGACATGTGGAATCGTGAAAAAGAACACGGTCTAAAACTGTATGTTCAACGTGTATTCATCATGGATGACGCAGAGCAGTTTATGCCAACTTACCTGCGCTTCGTGAAGGGTGTGTTAGATTCAAACGATCTACCACTAAACGTATCACGTGAGATCCTACAAGATAATAAAGTAACAACGTCATTACGCACTGCTTGTACTAAGCGTGTACTTACTATGCTTGAACGCATGGCGAAAAACGACGATGAGAAATACCTTAAATTCTGGAACGAATTCGGTCAAGCACTGAAAGAAGGTCCAGCAGAAGACATGGCGAATAAAGAGAAGATTGCTTCTTTATTACGTTTCTCTTCAACATCTGTTGGCGGTCCTGCACAAGAAGTTGGTTTCGGTAAGTACATCGAAAACATGCAAGAAGGCCAAGATAAGATTTACTACATTACAGCTGATAACTACACAACGGCTGTAAACAGTGCTTATCTTGAAATTTTCAAGAAGAAAGGCATTGAAGTATTACTATTAACTGACCGTATTGATGAGTGGTTATTATCACACTTAACAGACTTTGATGGTAAGCAATTGGTATCTGTAACTAAGGGCGATCTAGACCTTGGTGACCTTGATGATGAAGATGCTAAGAAAGCAAAAGAAGAAGCGACAGAAGAATTTGCTAGCTTCATTGAGCGTGCTAAATCAACACTAGGTGAAAAAGTAGCCGATGTTCGTTTAACTCATCGTCTAACTGAAACACCGTCTTGTGTTGTAACAAATGAAGATGGCATGAGCAGCCAAATGATTAAGTTGATGGAATCTGCGGGTCAAGCTGTACCACCACAGAAGTACATTTTTGAGCTAAATCCTGAGCACGAAATGATTAAACGTGTTGCTGATGAAGCGGATGAAACCGTATTTGCAGACTGGGTTCAGCTACTGTTAGAACAAGCACAGTTGACTGAGCGTGGTAGCCTAGATGATCCAGCGGCATTTATTGCTCGTATGAATCGCCTTATCGGTTAAGTACACTTTATAGTATTTAACAGTGTGGATATGTTTTTTTATCGTACTACTCACAAAGTTATATACAAAAATGCAACAAAGCTGAGCTAGACTTGAACACATCGGATTTCACGTGTAGTCTAGCGTTTCTAAAATTTAAGCGGTTTAAGTAATTTAAACAAGTTAAAATCAATTTAAGGGCAATTTATGCGTATTATTTTATTAGGTGCACCAGGTGCAGGTAAGGGAACTCAAGCACAGTTCATCATGGAAAATTATGGTGTTCCGCAAATCTCTACTGGTGATATGCTACGAGCTGCTATTAAAGAAGGTTCTGAGTTAGGTCAAAAAGTTAAAGCTGTTATGGATGGTGGCCAACTAGTATCTGACGAACTAATCATCGAATTAGTTAAAGAGCGCGTGAAGAAAGAAGATTGTGCAAAAGGTTTCCTACTAGACGGTTTCCCACGTACTATCCCACAAGCTGACGCTATGAAAGAAAACGGTATTGACGTTGATTTCGTACTTGAATTTGACGTGCCTGATGAAGAAATCGTTAAACGTATGAGTGGTCGTCGTGTTCACGCTCCTTCTGGTCGTGTTTACCACACTGTTTACAATCCGCCAAAAGTGGAAGGTAAAGATAACGAAACTGGTGAAGATCTATCAATCCGTGTGGATGATGTTGAAGAAACAGTTCGTAAACGTTTAGGTATCTATCACGATCAAACTGCACCACTTATTGCTTACTATGGCAAAGAAGCGGAAGCAGGTAACAGCAAATATGTTACATTTGACGGCACACAAGCTGTTGAAGCTGTAAGCAAGCAATTAGCTGAATTACTTGGCTAGTCTGGCTCTTAATTGAGAGAGTATTCTGTCGATTAATTTGTATACTGCTATGAAACCTCGAGCATGCTCGGGGTTTTTTTATACCTAAATCTCAGCCAGTTATTGGATCCAATACACTTAATCACATAGAATAGCCTTACTCGTTAAACGACATAGTGATTATGTGTAATATGACTAAGCAAAGTATCTTATTGGTTAACCTCGGCACGCCTGAATCGGCCACACCTACGGGCGTTAAAGATTTTTTAAAACCATTCCTTTCTGATCCTCGCGTGGTTAGCATTCCGAGAATATTCTGGTTACCTTTATTAAACGGTGTCATTTTACCTTTGCGTTGTAAACGTGTTGCGAAAGCCTACCAGTCTATTTGGTTTGATGATGGCTCACCATTATTACATTACAGCCTATTACAACAAAAAGCGTTGTCGACGTTGTTCAAAGAAGCGAAGCAGGACGTGCATGTCGAGCTAGCCATGACTTATGGTGAACGTAGTATTCACAATGCGATGACTAAGTTACAGCAAGCAGGTGCCGAGCACATTGTGGTACTGCCGTTATTTCCACAGTATTCATCAACAACAACGGCGCCAGTATTTGATCAAGTTGCTAATTATCTGCAAACGAGTATTAATGTGCCAAGTGTGAGCTTAGTGAAGCATTATCATAATAGTGATAGTTATATTGAGGCATTAGCGTTAAGTATCGAACGTCATTGGCAAGCAAAGGGCAGGGCAGAGAAACTGTTATTGTCTTATCATGGCATCCCTAAGTTTCTTGTTGAAAAAGGCGATGTCTATGCTGATCATTGTGTTGAAACGACGGCATTACTTTGTGCGCGTTTAGGTTTAACCGAAGATGAGGTGGTACATAGTTATCAATCACGTTTTGGTAAAGCTGAATGGCTAAAGCCATATACTAATGAAACGTTAGTGAAACTTGCTGAAAGTGGTACAAAATCGTTAGATGTTATTGCCCCTGCGTTTGCCGTAGATTGTTTAGAAACATTAGAAGAAATGGCAATTGAAAACAAAGACGTATTTGTCGAAGCCGGTGGTGAAGATTATCGTTTCATTGCTTGTTTAAATAACGATGATGCCCATATTCGCGCGTTATATACTGTCGCTAGTGATTATTTACGCTAACAGCTGTCACAATCATCTTAGCTAGTTTCATTATCGTTATTTAGCTCGGATCAAACTGTGTCTCGCGTTAGCTAGCTTGACGCTAACCACATCGGCACGTTTCATGTTATTCACATTGTTTAAATCTGTGGCAGAGTAGTGTTTATTCAGCATCCATTCCATTGGTTGCTGAAAGTTATCTTCATCAACAATAAATGACTGGTTTTTTAGACCGCCTTCATCCACTTGCACAATCCATATGCGTTTTTTACTGTCGAGTTGTGCGAGCAATACCTGACAGAAATAATTAGCTCGTTGACTGAAATATTGCAATCCTCGCTGAAAGATTAGTCGTAATGACATGTCTTGAACTCTTATAAAAATAGAAGAGAGATTATAGACCTAAATATTCGCAGTTTAATAGTGGTTAACGCATATTATGGGAAAGGCAAGTGTAGCAAATTGTAACAACTAGTGTGGTGGGAAAAAGTAGACAGTAACTGAGGTGATGATCTGTATGTTAGTTACTGTCGGTTATTTCGTTTAGGTTAAAACAATAAAGTCTATAAGTCCTTCATTAATATTTTTGAACGGCGTTGTAAATTATACAGCTCTTGCTTTTCAACGGGTAATTGTTCAAGTTCGACAGGTTCAAAACCACGCTCTCTAAACCAATGGATACTGTGTGTCGTCAGTACAAACAGACTGTCCATACCTTGTTGCTTGGCTTGTTTCTCGATTTCTTTGACCAATAAGTCTCCACGACTCAAGCGGCGATATTCCGGGTGTGTTGCAACACTGGCCATTTCAGCGATATTACCAGAGAAACAATAAAGTGATGCACAGCCAATAATGGTGCCATCACGTTCGACTACGGTGAAGTGTTCGATATCTCGTAATAATTGCTCTCTGGTGCGCTGAACTAGCATACCTTGATCAACTAGAGGTTGAGTCAGTAACATTATTCCTGGTACATCTTCAATCTTGGCTGGTCGTGTTTGCTCTGCACTTTGACGTACGATTTGAGTACCGACACCATCGCGTGAAAACAGCTCTTGTAATAACGAACCATCGGTTTTATAACTGACCAAGTGGCAACGAGTTACGCCTGCAAATGACGCATTAATTGCTGCTCGTAAATAAGAAGCCGTGCCACTGTTTATTCTCCCCTGATCTTCAAGTTCAGCTAAACGATCTTGTGCTTGCTCAGGAAACATTTCGGAAATCAGATTGCCATTATAATCTAGCACCCCTTGCGCAGAGCAGAAGTTGATGAGTTTATGGGCATTAAGTTTAATGGCTATTTTTGTCGCTACCTCTTCAGCACTCAGATTAAAACTCTCACCGGTGACCGAATAGCCGAGTGGGGGGATCACTGTGATGGCATTTTGTGCTAGCTGGTATTCCAGAGCGTCGGTATCAACCCGACGGACACGACCTGTATGGCAAAAATCAATACCTTCATCAACTCCAATGGGTTGTGCTGTAATAAAGTTACCACTGACGATATTGATTTTGACACCGTGCATTTGGGTATTTACCAGTCCCATAGAGAAAGCGGCGGTGATTTCATATTGGAGTTGACCAATGACTTGCTTAATTAACGGGAAGGCTTGTTCATCAGTAACACGCTGGCGTTTATGAAATTGACTCTCACAGTTATTCTCCGCAAGAATACTGTTGATTTGTGGGCGTGCGCCAAAGACTAATACAATGCGAATACCGAGAATATTTAATAAGGCAATGTCATTGACGATATTGATAAAATTAGCATGAGCGATGGCTTCACCGCCCAATGTTAGTACGATTGTTTTATCACGATGCGCATTGAGGTAAGGCGCTGATTGCCGAAACCAACGTACTAACTGGTTATCTTGTTGACTCAATTCCATCTCCTTGGATTTAACTTCTTAGTCTAAAAGCTAATATTCCTTAAATTGAAGATGAAATCAAGTCATCGTAGCTTGATTATTCAGTTTTCCAAAGAATATGGATAAACTTATCGTTGGCTTTTTTCTTTACCAGTACACGCCCGAATACATCATTTAGTAAGTCGTTGTCGTCAACTAATCCAATGTGTAATTCGCAGTATTCATTTTCATTAATACCCATCGCCACACTTGCAGGCCAATCGCTACCAAGGTCGACGATATCAACGGCACCGCGATCTTCGAATTGCATAGAAAACAAGATTTGATCGGCCGGTTCTAAGTGCTTTTGCGCACCGTCTAAGAATGTGTCATAAGCAAAGTCAATTAGCTCGTCTTCAGTTTTTAATAGCATAGGGTTTCCAAATTGAGGGTATTTTTGCTGGATTTTACCTTAATCTCGATAAGATACGAATATTTCTTACCATATCCATGGCTTTTTTATGTGATTTCTAATTGCTTCCGAGTGAAATAGGCGTTACATTGAATGCGGACAATATAACATTAGAGAATGAATGCCTAAGGGCGAATAAAGGAATATTAGTAGTATGCATTATCAAACAGACGACGTTAGAATACGTGAAGTAAAAGAATTATTACCGCCAATTGCAGTGTTAGAGAAATATCCTGCTTCTGATGATGTGACTAAAACAGTATTTGAATCACGTAATAGCATTAGCCAAATTCTTAAACAAGAAGATGATCGCCTTTTAGTGATCGTTGGTCCTTGTTCAATTCATGACACTGAAGCTGCATTAGAATATGCAGAGCGTCTAGTGGCATTACGTGCAAAGTATAAAGATACACTTGAAATTGTTATGCGTGTTTATTTTGAAAAACCGCGTACAACTGTTGGTTGGAAAGGTCTAATCAACGACCCGTATCTAGATGATAGCTTCCAATTAAATGATGGTGTACGTATCGCGCGTAAACTATTGCTTGATGTGAACGCTATGGGCTTGCCAACAGCAGGTGAATTCCTTGATATGATCACACCACAATATGTTGGTGATCTTATGAGTTGGGGCGCAATTGGCGCACGTACTACAGAATCACAAGTTCACCGTGAACTGGCTTCTGGTATGTCTTGCCCAGTTGGTTTTAAAAATGGTACTGACGGTACAATCAAAGTTGCTATCGATGCAATTGGTAGTGCCAATGCGCCGCACCATTTCTTATCAGTAACTAAATTTGGTCACTCTGCAATTATCTCAACAGCAGGTAACCCTGATTGTCATATCATCCTACGTGGTGGTAATAAGTCGACAAACTATTCTGCTGACGATGTAGCTACAATTACAACTCAGTTAGAAGCAGCTAAGCAAGACGTTAACATCATGATTGATTTTAGCCATGCTAACAGCGAAAAGAAATTCCAAAAACAAATGGATGTTTCAACTGATGTTTCTGGCCAAATCAGTGCTGGTAATAAAGGCATCTTTGGTGTGATGGTAGAAAGCCACTTAGTCGAAGGTCGTCAAGATCTTGTTGATGGTAAAGTTGAAACTTACGGTCAAAGTATCACTGATGCTTGTATCGGTTGGGCTGACACTGAAACTATGATGGCACAGTTATCTGAAGCAGTTGCGACACGACGTACAGCAAAATAAGCAAGCTGTCAGCTGACTTGCATTGCAACGCTGTTTAGGTATATAGTCCTAATATATTATAAAGCACAAACTTTGGTTTGTGCTTTTGTCATTAAAGAGCGGACAAAAATGAAACGAATTATATTTTCTCTTGATGAAGTTTTGCCGATTGAAGCTGAAGCGTTAGCAGCAAAGACTTTTACTCCTACTTACGATGATCTTTGGGACCCGACAAAATTTAAGGGTTCTAAAGTAGTTGATGAACACGGCAACAATGAAGTTGAAGCATTAAGTAAAGGTCTTAACTTTTGGCCAGATGTTAATCAACTTAACCCTAAAAAGTTAAAAGCACAATTAACCTTGATGGCCGAGCACGGCGTTTTCATTATGAACAATGTTTCAAGTGATATCTCGCCAATTGAGCGTGGTACATTAGCGTATGCACAAGGTTGCCACCCAGAGAACGATGCTGACTTTCAACTCAATCAAGATGACATTTTTGGTGGTGAAATGGGCTCAATCACAATTCCATTGGAATGGGTGAATCGTTCAGTGAAAGCCGGTAAGAAACAATTCATTATCGAACTTGGTGATGATGACGATGTGCGTCTAATCATTAAATAGAAAATTAAATAATCGGTTTTTCATCAAGCAAAGTCAGATGAATACTTATATTTAATTGAAAGTAAAAATAAATAAAAGCAAAAGCCTCTGGTTACTGTAACCAGAGGCTTTTTTATTTGTTCTAAAAACATTCAACGTAATAACGAAAGGTTAATCTTTCTTGATTAACGACGTTTTTTCTTTGGCTTACGTTTTTTAATCTTCTCGCCTTCAAGGGCTAAACGTT
>Ga0209396_1001699_pt1 | contig 23958 bp, 20 predicted proteins | sample GOMGulsemesocosm_6_FD_184638 | JGI IMG/M metagenome (GOLD analysis project Ga0209396, IMG submission 184638) | Methane-oxidizing microbial communities from mesocosms in the Gulf of Mexico - GOM8C Gulf of Mexico (SPAdes) (version 2) | ecosystem: Environmental > Aquatic > Marine > Cold seeps... | reverse complement strand
CGAGTTGCGACTATTATAATCGGAAGAATTAAAAGAGATAAAGTTAGACTTCCTGCTAAAACACTAGCGCCAAGTCCCATTATTCTTACAAAAACTTCTAATCCTAATAAACCGTATATAATTGATGGTACTCCAGCAAGATTAGAAATATTGATTTCTAGTATAGCTGATAACTTATTTTTATTGCTGTATTCTTCTAAATATACTCCAGCAGCAACTCCTACGGGAAAGGCAATTGCGGTAGTTAATAATAAAATCCAGATACTCCCTATTAATGCTGTGTATATCCCTGATTTCTCAGCTTTTCTTGATGGTAAATCTGTAATGAAACCCCAATCAATTCTCATGATTCCATCAATTAAAATATCACCAATAAAAAAAATGAGTAAGATTAAAGCGAATAAAGTACAGCCGATTCCCCAAATTTTAAAGAGCTGATCTTTAAGTCTGTTTTTTTGAATATTATTCATAGCGTTCTTGGTATTTTTTTCTGATACTATAACTTAGTGTGTTTAATAAAAATGTAAATACGAATAAGGTAATTCCAGCTGCAAATATTGTTCTGTATTCTACGGATCCGTGTTCTACATCACCTAAACTTACCTGAACGATATATGCAGTTATTGTTTCAACCGGAACAGTAGGGTCTAATGTTAAACGTGGTTGCTGACCTGCGGCAACTGCAACAATCATTGTTTCTCCTATTGCCCTTGATATTGCCAAAATGATGGAAACAATAATACCTGATGATGCTGCGGGAACGACCACTTTAAATGCAGTTTGCAATTTAGTTGCTCCCATACCAAATGAGGCTTCTCTTAGAGCATTTGGTACAGCATGTAATGCATCTTCAGAAATTGAAGAAATGTAAGGGATAATCATAATTCCCATTACAAAACCAGCTGATAACGAATTAAAACCTGATAAACCAGGAATAATATGCTGTAAAATAGGGGTTACTACTATTAGTGCAAAAAAACCATAAACTACGGTAGGTACTGCGGCTAATAATTCTAATAATGGCTTGACAGTTTTTCTAAAGCTTTTTGGAGCGTATTCACTCAAGTAAATACTAATTGATAAGCCAATTGGTAATGCTACAGAAATTGCTATAAACGATGTTAGTAACGTTCCTGATAATAAAGGTAGTATTCCGTAATGTTTGTCAGGAAACAATGGTGTCCATTGTGTGTCTGTTAAAAAATCTACTATAGAAACTTCTCTAAAAAAATGAAACGCTTTGACAGCAAGTACCAACACAATCCCTATGGTAATAGCAATAGTAATTAAGGCACTTGATAAAAGTGATTTTTCAATTACAAGTTCTTTTATTTTACGCATTTTATTTTGTGAACAAGGAAATCAGGCAACTATGGTGGTTACCTGATTGTCCAGATTAAACTTCTGCTTATTTGTTACTTTCAACAAAAGTTTTAAAACTTTCTTTTTGTGCTGCGTATTTTTTAGCTGGCAAAGGAATGTATCCAACATCTTTTGATAATTCTCCAGCGTTATCAATATAGAAGTTTACGAACTCAACTACTTCTGGTGATTTTACTGAAGTACTATTTACGTATACAAATAAAGGTCTAGATAACGGTTTGTATGCTCCGTTTTTAACAGTTTCTAAAGAAGGTTTTACCACTTCAGTTCCGTTATGTACACCAATTAAAGATAATTTGTCTTTATTTTCAGCATAGTATGCTAACCCGAAAAAACCTAAAGCATATTTATCACCTGCAATTCCTTGTACTAAAACATGATCATCTTCGCTAGCAGTATAATCTCCGCGAGTTCCTACTTTTTTACCGCAAATAGCTTCAGAGAAATAATCGTATGTACCAGATGCTGTTCCAGGTCCGAATAAATGAATTTCCTCATTTGGCCATTCTGGACGAATTTGGTTCCACTTCATGATAGTGCCTTGAGCTTTAGGTTCCCATATTTTCTTTAATTCTTCAACAGTAAAAGAATCTACCCAGTCATTTGCAGGATTAATTGTTACCGCTAAACCATCATAAGCTACTTCTAATTCTAAATAACTAATATCGTTAGCTTCACAGGCTGCTTTTTCTTTTGATTTTATTGGGCGAGAAGCATTAGATAAATTTGTTTCTCCTCTAGAGAATTTTTTAAATCCACCACCTGTTCCAGAAACCCCTACAGTAACCTTTATTTTAGGTTCTACGGATCTAAATTCTTCAGCCACAGCTTCAGTAATTGGGAATACTGTACTTGAACCATCTACTTTAATAGTTCCAGATAAAACGGTTTTTGTGTTTTCAGTAAGTGTTTTTTCTACTTTCTTTTTTCCACATGCAACTAATACGATTGTTGCTGTTAACATGATTATAATTTTTTTCATCTTTTTGTTTGTGTGTTTTTGCATTACAAACTTACAGATGAAGAATTGTTTAAAAGTTACCCTAAAATAAAGAAAAGGTTACTGTAACGTTACTAAAGCAGTAAGGTGGTTAACATTAAAATAACATTGAAAATAATGAATAAAAAAAGAGCCCGAAGTAGGGCTCTTTTTGAATTATGGTATTTTGACTTTTCCTAGAAATGAATATCGAATTGTAAACGGTATTCTAATTCTCCAGACTCAAGTCCAGTATTATCAGCGTAAGTAAGGTCTGATTGTACTTTAAGTTTGTGTCCAACGATAAACTTAGATACTCCTAAAGTGTAGTAGTTAGTAGAAAAATCTGCTCCGTTAAACTTTACATTGGTGTAACGACCTGCAACTTCCCAGTTAGATTTACATAAGTAACCAGCTTGTAGGTTCATAGAGTTTCCTTTCTTTACAGAACCAACAGCATTTTCGTTAGTGTCTCTATTGGCGTATTCTCCCATGAAAGACATTCCTTTGTACTTAAACATAGCATCTACAAATACAGTAGAAACGTTTGCTACATCAAAACCATTTTCAAGATCCCCATTGTAACTCCCTTGACTTCCTTTGTTCTTTACAGCCTTGTCATTTAAGTTATAAGTAGCTCCTATTGCTAATTTAGGCGTTTGTTCTCTTTTTAAATCACTTCCACTATAATCTCCTTTTCCAGTAAACTTACCAAATGGCAACATTTCAACTCTAGCAGTGTATTGGTGGCCACCTTCGTTTCCTGTAGTAACGTTTCTTCCTTCTCCTTGTGAGATAGAAAACATGTCTCTAACTAAGAATTTTTCACCTAATTTAAAGTGGTGTCTTAATTGTAATCCCATATCACGATCAATATTGAAATTACTATTTAATTTAGAACGATCAACAAATTGTAAGTTTCCAGAAGATATTACACGCTCTCTGTTTCCTGGTAGTTTCGTTTGACCAGCCCATAACGTTAAGTTTTTGTAGAAATTCCACTTTATAACTGCGTCTAAGATGTATTTAGGAGCGTTATTTGTGTATTCTGAAGCTCCACCAATATCTCTATTTGATAATCCTAACTCAATTTTATAAGTAAGTTTTGGGCTGTATGCAAAACCTCCAAATTTTAAACGAGCTCTTCTAACTAAAAAATTACTTTCAGCTTTTCCGAAGTTTCCATTTGTATCCATGTCCCAGGCGTTTGTTGCCAAAAATTGCATTCTAGCGCCAACTTTCATAGTCCAAGTGCTATCTTTTCCAACTAAGTTAAATAGTCCTTTTCCAAATTTAGGACTATTTGTTTCTTGAGCTACTGCTGATAATCCAATTAAGATTACGAATACAGATAAATAACTTTTTAAATTTTTCATTTTATTGTGTCTTATTATTTTTTTGCACTGCAAATAACCGCACTTAATGTTAACTTAATGTTAAGCGTAAGTAAAAAAAAGAATAACATTCGCCGATATTAAATAAGGAAGGCTTTTTTTGTTTTGTTTAACATGACTAAGTAGAAATAATACCTGAAATCTATTATATTTGTTAAAACTTCAAAATCTAGTGCTTAAATCGTTTAATCTAATACCTCTTTTGTTAATATTGACGTTGTCTATTTTGACTCCGTCAGCAGTGTTGACATTGGATAATCATTCTCATATTTTTATTGGAGAATTTAATGATGATGAAGGAGAAAGTAATTCAGAAAATGATATTGAAGATATTGATGTAGAAGAAGGAGAAGACGAGAAAAAAGAACAGTTTTTTACATTTTTAATTGGATTATACGATTCGCTTATTGTTAATAATACTATAGCTTCAATGCTTCTTGTTGAAGGAATATCTACCTATACAATAGACATACAACTTCCCCCTCCAGAATACAGCCAATACCTAAATTTGAACAATTGTTAAATTAGGTTTTTCAGTTTTATAATGTAAGCTATAATAAATATATAAATTAATAATGACTTATGTCATTGTCTTAGTGCTTTTAATTTTTTTAATTAGTACTGTAATAAACTCTTAGATATTTAATGTGTTTATTATATTTGAAAGCATGGTATTAGAACATAGTCAAATACAAACTATTTAGTAAAAAATAATGAAAGATCTATTTAATTTTAAACATTTTAAAGGCGACTTATTTGGTGGTATTACTGCTGGTATTGTTGCATTGCCATTGGCTTTAGCTTTTGGAGTTAGTTCTGGTTTGGGACCAAGCGCAGGATTATATGGTGCTATTTTTGTAAGTTTTTTCGCTGCATTATTTGGAGGGACAAATACTCAAATTTCGGGGCCTACAGCACCTATGACTGCTGTAAGTATGGTAGTAATTGCAGGAATTGTTGCTGCTTTTGATGGTGATGTTTCAAAAGCATTACCAGCTATTTTAACAGTGTTTTTATTAGCAGGATTAATGCAAGTAGGACTTGGGTTGATTGGCCTTGGAAAATATATAAAATACATTCCATATCCAGTAGTTTCAGGGTTTATGACTGCAATTGGAGTTATTATTTTGGTAACACAAATATTGCCTTCAATAGGGTATTACCCAAAAGAAGATGTAGAGTTTGTAGATCAATTTAAACCTTATGCTGAGGAAATTATCTTGGATAATATATTAAAAGAGGAAGCAGGTGAAGGAATTTTAGTTTTAGAAGACTTTAAGGAAACCATAAAACAAGCTGAAGGTATTACGCAAGATCAGATCCTTCAGGAATCCCAAACTTTAGCTAATTCTGACGCTTCTGGTGTTTTAGGGACTATTAAAACATTGCCAAGAGCTATAAAAAATATTAATTGGTTAGAATTGATTCTCGCTTTGGGAACTATCTTTATAATTTTTGGTTTTAAACGTATTACGACTAAAGTCCCAAGTACATTAGTAGCTCTTATAGTAATGTCGGGAGTTGCTATTGGGTTTGGTTTGGATTACAGACCAATACAAGAAATCCCTGGAGGTTTACCAATTCCAAATTTTGAGATTTTCACCAATTTCCAGCTAAATAGTATTACTCCATATATTTTTACGGCACTTACCTTAGCGCTATTAGGAGCTATAGATTCGTTACTTACCTCTGTTGTTGCTGATAATATGACTAAAACAAAACACAAACCAAACAAAGAATTGATTGGTCAAGGAATCGGGAATAGTGTTGCTGCACTTTTTGGGGGTATTCCTGGTGCAGGGGCTACTATTAGAACTGTTGTTAATATAAACGCAGGAGGTAAAACAAGACTATCAGGAATGGTAGCTGGTGTTATGTTGTTAATGATTTTATTAGCTCTAGGACCAATTGCATCACAAATTCCAGCAGCTGTATTAGCAGGAATATTAATTACAGTGGGTATTGGTGTGATGGATTATAAAGGATTGAAGGCAATACCATATATGCCACGCCCTGAAGTGATTATAATGCTTGTTGTTTTGGTACTTTCCTCTGTATGGAATTTAGTGTATGCTGTAGGAATTGGATTAGTAATAGCTTCGTTGATGTTTATGAAAAAAATGGGAGATCTAACGGCAGAACACTCTGATGTTAAATCTCTTAAAAATAGAGATAAATGGCTCGACGAAATTGATTTTCCTGAAAATTTGGAAAATGAAGTATTTATCAAGCATATTAAAGGTCCTTTGTTTTTTGGCTCTACAAGTGACTTTCAGCAATTGGCAGAACAAATTCCAATAACGGCATCTACTATAGTAATTAGAATGAGTAGAATGCAATATATAGATCAATCAGGATTATATGCGATGGAAGATGTCTTAGTTGATTTGGTTAAGAATGATAAAAATGTATTATTAGTAGGAATACCAAAACAGCCAAAATATATGTTAGAGCGTATAGATATTATTCCTGACTTAATTCCAAAAGAACAATTGTTTGAAAACATTAAAGATTGTTTGATTTGGATTGAAAAAAAATATTAAATTATTAAAAGATGAGAACACAAACAAAAACAACTCAAGATAACCTTACGCCAAAAGATGCACATAATATTTTGGTTGAAGGGAATAAAAGATTCACTCAAAATTTAAAAGCACAAAGAGATTTACAAGCTCAGGTATTAGCAACTAGCAAAGGACAATACCCTTTTGCAGTAATACTAAGTTGTATTGATTCTAGAGTGCCAGCGGAATTGGTTTTTGACCAAGGAATTGGAGATGTTTTTAGCGCACGAGTTGCTGGAAATATTATCAACGAAGACATATTGGGTTCAATGGAATATGCCTGTAAAGTAGCTGGGTCAAAAATAGTTGTAGTAATGGGGCATTCTAAATGTGGAGCAGTAACTTCAGCATGTAAGCATGTTGAACTAGGTAATATTACAGCTTTGCTTGATAAAATCCAACCAGCAGTAAATGCTGTTGATGAAGAAATGAGTGATGCCAAAGTAGAAAAAGTAGCAGCTATGAATGTGAAATTATCTATTGAAAGAATAAGAAAAGAAAGTTCAATTTTATCAGATATGGAAAAAGAAGGTCAAATTGAAATAGTAGGTGCTATGTATAATGTTACTGATGGAACTGTTACTTTTTATTAATTGAAAGTTTATAAAATTTATTTTCTAGTTATAAAAAAGGAGCTCATTTGAGCTCCTTTTTTATGCTTAATTTAACATGCAAGCTGTTAATTAATTCATGGTTTCTATTATATTTGCAAAAAATTTAAAAAATTAGTGTTTAAGTCGTTTACCATCATATCGCTATCATTTATCTTAGCCTTATCAATTCTGGCTCCGTCTGTTGTTTCGTTAATAAGTAATGAGTGCCACATGGTTATGGAAGACCTTAACGATGATGAAAGAGAGGATAGCGAAGAAAAAGAAATAGAAGAAATTGATAGTGAAGAAAATGAAAATGAGAAAGAAGAACGCTTCTTTTCTTCATTAATCAACTTAGACAATCCTTTTCTAGTTAAGAATACTACAAATACAATATTTTTTATTGAAAGAGTTTCTACATATTCATTAGAAATTCAACTCCCACCACCAGAATACAATATATAGTTTACCGTTTTTTTAATTTTTAAAAACGCCTTTATTTATTTAATGAGGGCATAAATAACTATATATATGTTTAAATACATTAAAAACGACTTGCCAGCAAGTGTCGTTGTGTTTTTTGTAGCATTACCTTTATGTTTAGGTATTGCTTTAGCTAGTGGAGCTCCTTTATTTTCAGGGGTTATAGCTGGTGTTATTGGTGGAATTATTGTTGGGTCATTAAGTGGATCTCAACTTGGAGTTAGTGGTCCTGCAGCAGGATTGGCTGCCATTGTTTTTACTGCGATTGCCGATTTAGGAGGTTATGAGAACTTTCTTTTAGCCGTAGTTTTAGGTGGAGTTATTCAGTTGATTTTTGGTTTTCTAAAAGCAGGAATTATTGGGTATTATTTTCCGTCATCCGTTATTAAAGGGATGTTAACAGGTATTGGTATTATAATTATATTGAAACAAATACCTCATTTCTTCGGATACGATGCTGATCCTGAAGGAGATTTTAGTTTTTTACAAGTAGATGGAGAAAACACTTTTTCTGAAATAATAAAAAGCTTTAAGCACATCAGTTTTGGTTCTACAATAATAGCTTTATTAGGAATGGCTATTATGTTACTATGGGATACTGTTTTAGCTAAAAAAGCAAAGTTCTTTAAAGTAATACAAGGGCCTTTAGTAGCTGTAGTTGTAGGGGTTTTATATTATGTTTTAACCGCTAATAATAGTATGTTCGGAATAGCATCGGAGAACTTAGTTAGTGTTCCTGTACCTGATAGTGCCTCTTCGTTTTTTAATCAATTTAGCTTCCCAAATTTTGGAGCGATTACTAATCCTAAAATTTGGATTGTAGCTTTTACGATTGCATTAGTTGCAAGTTTAGAAACGCTGTTATGCGTTGAAGCTGCAGATAAGTTAGATCCAGATAAGCGTGTTACCCCAACCAATAGAGAATTGTTAGCTCAAGGTACAGGGAATATCCTTTCTGGGCTTATTGGAGGATTGCCTATAACTCAAGTAATTGTGCGTAGTTCTGCAAACGTTCAATCTGGAGGTAGAACAAAATTATCGGCAATTATTCATGGGTTTTTATTGTTGATTTCAGTAATTCTTATGCCTAGTATTTTAAACAAAATACCACTTTCTGTGTTGGCAGCTATATTATTGATTGTTGGATATAAATTAGCAAAACCATCATTGTTTAAGAGCATGTTTAAAATGGGGTGGAAGCAATTTCTACCTTTTGCAGTTACCGTAATAGGTATTGTTTTTACAGATTTATTAGTAGGTATTGGACTTGGATTAGGAGTAGGGGTAGTAGTAATTTTAATTAAGAGCTACCAAAACTCACATTTCTTACATATTGAAGATAAGAGTAATGGAGTGCATAAAATTAAAATGACACTGGCTGAAGAAGTTACTTTTTTCAACAAAGGAGCTATTTTAAAAGAATTAGATTCTTTACCTAATGAAACTCAATTAGAGATAGATGTAAGAAAAACACGCTATTTAGATAATGACATTATTGAGATTTTAGAAGATTTTTCTGAGAAAGCTGAAAATAAAGACATTAATGTAAAGCTCCTATCAGAAAGAGGAATTATTGAAAACCCTAAAAGTTATATTGAGTTCTTTAAGCTAAGACCTCAAACAGTTTAATTACGAATTATATAAAAAATAAAATATTATGAAAGCACATACAAAAGAAACGCAAGCAACAATGACACCTCAAAAGTCATTACAAACGTTAAAAGAAGGTAACCAAAGGTTTCAACAAAATATAAAATCCAATAGAAATTTATTAGAGCAAGTTAGTGGCACTTCAAAAGGACAATACCCTTTTGCGGTAATTCTTAGTTGTATAGATTCTAGAGTCCCTGCTGAATTGGTTTTCGATCAAGGAATTGGAGATGTATTTAGCGCAAGAGTAGCTGGAAATATTATCAATGAAGATATGTTAGGTTCAATGGAATATGCTTGTAAAGTAGCAGGTTCAAAAATTGTTGTAGTAATGGGACATTCCAAGTGTGGAGCAGTAACTGCTGCTTGTAAGCACGTTGAACTAGGAAATATAACAACATTATTAGATAAAATTCAACCAGCAGTTTCAGCTATTGATGAAGAAATGAGTGATGCTAAAGTTGAAAAGGTGGCTGCTAAGAATGTTCAACTATCAATTGAAAGAATCCGAAAAGAAAGTTTAATTTTATCAGAAATGGAAAAAGATGGTCAAATTGAAATTATTGGAGCTATGTATGATGTTCATTCTGGTTCTGTTACTTTTTACGAATAAGAATATCTGACTATATGAAAATTATAAAAAAATTAAATAAAGTAAGTTTAGGAGCATTAACCTTTGTGTTAATGCTTCCTTTGTTTACTCAGGCTCAAGATAGTGATCTTGGGAATTGGTTAATATACATTGGTAATAAAAAGGTAGATTCAACATGGAATATCCATAGTGAAGTTCAATACAGGAATTATGATGCTATTGGGGACCTTGAACAATTACTTTTAAGAACTGGACTAGGTTATAATTTAACGGAGAACAATAATAATTTACTTTTAGGGTATGGTTATATTCTCTCTGAAAATTATATTGGAGAATCTTCTGAAAAATTATCAGTTAATGAGCATAGAATTTTTCAGCAATTTACAACAAAGCAAAGCGTAGGTAAATTGAAATTGAAGCATCGTTACAGATTTGAGCAACGTTTTGTTGAATCTGATTTTAAAATGCGCTTCCGTTATTTTTTATCTCTTAATTATCCTTTGATTACAAAAGAGTCTTCAGGTAAGATGCTTTACGCTTCTGCTTATAATGAAATATTTCTAAATACAGAAAAATCTGTTTTTGATAGGAACAGAGTTTTTGGAGGACTAGGATATAAGTTAAACAACAGTATAAAGTTTGAAATTGGATATATGAACCAATTTTTTGAAGGTTCAGGAAGAGATCAGATAAACCTTATCACATTTGTTAATTTTTAAAAATAAAAAAAGGGGTAATATATATTACCCCTTTTTATTAAACTAAACGATTAACTTAACCTTGCAAAAAATAAAGAGACTACGTTTAGCTTAAAATAAACAACACTACAAATGAGTCTTTTATGTTTTTTTTGAAATAAAGATTATAAACCTCTAGTCCATCCATTTGCCCATGCAGGTGCATTTGCACCATTCCCAGCTCCAACATTTGTTCCTTCTGTAATGTAGTTTGTATTTATACCTTGGTACTGGCTTTTGGTAGTAACACTTGAGCTAAACTGAATGTTATTGAAAGTAATATTTCCATTATCTACATTTGTATTTGCAGCAGAATCAGTAGCTACATCTTTAATTTTAATTCCTAAATCAAAACCAGAAATAAATATATTTGAAGCTGTCCAGTGTCCACCACCTTCTTTAATATATAATGCTCCTTCAGAACCAGTATCAATAATACTGATGTCTTTTAAAGTTGCATTTGTAGTTGGTGTAGCATTTCCATTATCACCATTGTTAGATCCTTCAATTCCAGCTTTATTACCTTGGTTAATGTACCAGTATTGTCCAGTTCCAGCCCATCCGTCAGCGAAATCTATTGAATCATCTCCACTTGCTGTAGAAACTAAATACTTACCGCTTACGGTTCCACCAAAAAATTCTATTCCATCATCTCCTCCATGGTAAGATTGTACATATTCAAATGTTGTACCTGCACCAACAGCAAATAACGATACACCATTAAACTCTTTAGTAGCGCTAAAATTGGCACCTGTATACTCAACTCTTAAATATTTAATAATTCCTGAGTTATCGTTTACATCATCACCACCATAAGTTAAGTCAGAAACTTCAGCAGTAGCTGTTTCACCGTTTGACCCAGCTTTATTTGTTGGTGCGTGACCACAAATAACTAAACCACCCCAATCACCAGCCGCTGGACTAGCACTTGCAGAAGTCATAACTACAGGTTCTGTAGCATTACCTAAAACATCAATCTGCGCTCCTTGAGCTACAGCAATGTATGAACTTGTTCCTCCAGAAGCTTCAATAACTGTCCCAGCAGGAATTACTAATTTTGCTCCATTATTAACTATTAAAGCTCCTGTTAAATTGTATGTTTTTGTTGCATCTAAAGTAACAGTTCCGCTATTTATATCTCCTTTGAAGTTTGTTGGGTCAGCAGTAAAAGTATTTGTAGAAACTTGAGCTACAATATTAGAGTCGTCATCGGAGCAACTTGTGAAGATTGTAGTAGTGGCAATAGCTAATAATAAAATTGATTTTTTCATTTTTTTTTTTTTTAAGTTTTATGTTTGTTGTTAATTACACTACAAATTAAGAGCATTAGTAACGCTTAGGTTTTACCAAATCATCAACTATTTGTTAAGCATTACAGATGAATGTTAACTTAAAGTAAAGAGAGGTAGAACAAAAAAAAGACTAGCATAGAGCTAGTCTTTTAGAATTAAGATTCTTTTAATTTTAAAACAAATCGTACTTTAATGATAGGCTAGCATTGACTCCTCTTTTAAATGATTTTACTACTACTTTACCAGTTTCATTATCTTGGAATCTTTTTACTTTTGAATCCAAGATATTTTTAATTGACAAACCTGCGTTAATTCGTTTAGTGATTTTTGATTTAAAAATAAAATCAAGTGTAAATACCCCTTCGTCAATTAGATCTCCCTTTCCTGCTGAACCAATAGCATGCACTCTATCTGAAAAACAGTTCCCAGTAATTGTTGCTAAAATATTTCTGTTTTTACTAAATTCTTTCAGGAAACTAATATCACCATTAAGTAAAATATCTGAAGCACCAGTTATTTTACCACTTTCGTTTGTAAATTGTACATTTAGATCGGTTTCTCTAGAAATTTTTTCACTATTAAAGTCTTGATTTGAGGACATAAAAGCTCCATTAAATCCAGCAGTTAGTTTGCTTTTTAAATTAGCATCCTCATTTTCTTTGTTAATTTCAAAGATGTTTTTTCTAATTTCAAATTCCATTCCAAAAATGGTAGCTTGCTCTCCAGAATTCACCCACGAGATATCATTGGCTGCAGACGCAACAACTGCTTCGTTAATTGGGTTTTGAATTAATTTCCCAAAACCAGTAATGGATATTACTTCGCCTGATTTAGGGAAGAATTCCCATCCAAGATCCGCATTATAATTTGTTGATGAATATACATTAGGATTCCCAAATTTCGAACCTACTACATCTTCGTATAAAAAAGGTGCCCTTTCTTTAAATTGTGGTAATGTGTATGATTTACTTCCAGCAAACTTTAAATTTTGTTTTTCAGTTAATTCATACTTTAAAGAAACATTAGGCATGATTTCTATTTCATCAAGTGAGTTTTTATCTCCCTCTGGGTTAAGTGAGGTTGCCCACTCGATTTCTTGAACTACCTGTTCAGCTCTTACTCCAACAATTGTGGTAAACTTTGGAGATATCTGGTATTGTAAACTTCCAAAGCCACTATTAATTGTTTGTGTTCCATCATATGTTTGTGGAGTTAAAGCATTAGGTGTTCCTAAGCCTCCTTTAAATGTTTTAATGGTAAATAATCCCGAATTTAAATTTTGCTGGTTAAAATAGGCGTCTAAATTTTTAGGGTCTACGTTGGGTTGTACTACATTTCTGTTTACTGCAAAATTGAATTGTGTTGCTCCAAGTCCTACAGTTTTTAAATGACCGCAATACCCTAAAGTAATTTTTCCTTTATAATTATCATCTTGATTTTTAGAAAATAGATACATGCTAGAAATATTTATCGCAAACTCATCTTCTTTTAATTCTTCAAAATAACGATGACTGTTAGAGTCGGAAATATCGGATGCTATTTTTGGTGAATTAATCGGATTGTTATTATCAGTAGGCACTAACATTACTTGTCTTCTGTCAGGAGTGCTATTGTTTACAGTATTATATCCTAAACCCCAATCAAGATTAATTTTCTCATTAAAAGTATGTTTTCCTAGTAATTGATTTACCAGTAATTTAGTTCTGATAAAGGTTGAACGTCTGATGAAACCTCCACCATTCTCAGCATTGTCAAATACGTTTATTGTACCAGAATAATCGCTTAAATTTTGACTTGTAGAATTGATAAATAGTGAATTAAACCTAATGGTATTGTTGTTATTTGCTTTGAAAGCAATATTTGCCATACCAGTAGTATTTGTGTCATAGCTATATGAATCAAAAATATAATTAGATGTTGCAACGCCATTTGTGTTTACCCCTCCTTTAGTGATTCCTTCTTTTTGTTTAAACCCATTATCAAAAGATGCTGTCCCAAAAACACTTAGGTTTTTATTATTTCCTAAGTCAAGTTTTGTTCCTCCTGTAAGTGAAAAACTCTGGTTGAAAGGAGTTTTAGGATCTCTATCAAGACTTGTTGAGAAATTATAGGCATTCAATGGATTGTTTGGTTGTTTCTGATTGTAAAAACCAAAGTAATTAGGGCCATCTTGTAAATAGAAGTTATCGGCATTAATTGCATTTGAGTTGTAACCGCTCCCATAACCAATTTTCAATTTTCCGTTACCTTTATGGTTTTTAGAAACAATGTTTATATTGGCGCCTCCAAAATCTCCATAAATTTTATTGTTATATGTTTTACTTATATCAATAAACGCTACAATATCAGTACTAAAAATATCTAATGCAATGTTTTTAGTTGATGGGTTGTTTGAAGGAAGTGGTAGTCCGTTTAATGTAGTTGAATTGTATCTATCACCTAATCCTCTAACAAAAATAGTATTTGTGCCTTCTTGTTTAGAAATCCCTGAGGCCTTTGTTACTGCTGACGCTAAATCAGACACCCCTTTTTTTGCTAATTCTTGAGCTCCGATTTGTTGTTTAATTTCAATAGCTTTTTTTTGTTCTAATAATAAAGTACTTTCTTTTTCTCTATTGGTTTTTGTAACGATAATTACTTGTTCTAATGAATTTGAATTTAGAGTTTTATTAATTATGGTGTTTTCATTTGTAATAATTTCTTCTTTTGAGGAGCTGTACCCTACATAGCTATATTCCAAGGTGTAAGATCCTGGGTATACCTCTAGAATGTAGTTGCCATCAAAATCAGTTTGAGCTCCGGTAGTTGTCCCAGAAATCACAATTGTAGCCCCTAATAAAGGCTCATTTCTCATTTCTCCATCTAAAACTCTCCCCGATATTTGAACTTTGTCTTGAGCAAAAGCAATGCTTGAGAATATGGGAATTAGTAAAAATAAATTTTTCATTTTTTTGCGTTTAAGTTTTATGCAAAGAAAAATCTATTATAAAAGTTAAGAGTTAACTGTTTATGATTGTTGTGTTATCGGAGTGTAAAGTAAAAGAGTGTAGTATTAAACTAATGTAAACTTCATATAAATAAAAAGCCAGTCAATAACTGACTGGCTTTTTATTTATATGAAGTTTACTGTTAAAAAACATTGACTCCTAAAATCACCGAAGCGCTATTGTATTTGGCGTTGCTATATGGGTATTTCTTTAAAAGATCTCGATTAGTGTCATATCTAAATTCAATACTATATTTGTTTTTGTATTTATAACCTAAGCCAAAAAGGAAATTGATGTTTGAGTTTAATTCAAGCTCTCCGTTTACTTTGTATTCTATTTTTGAGCTAATAGGGATATCATTTACAAGAGCTGTATTCAAAAATATTTTCGAATTGTTATTTATAAACATGTAATATCTGACACCTATAGGAAGTTCAATTGATTTGTAGTCAATAGTAACTTTTTGAATCCCTGTAGCGTCAGGGTTTCCTGTAATTCTTCCTCGGGTAATATTTTCAGATTTATAATATTGATAGGTTGGTTCTGTAAATATTGCCCATTTGTTATTGTTGAATGGTAAAATGTATTCAACTTCGACCCCTAATCTTAAGCCAATTTTTTGACCAAAATCAGTGTTTAGTCTTGGGCTTAAATCATCTTCAATTGCAAAAGATGAAGATTTAATCCCTGGTCTTATAGCGATATGAAATTCACCTTTGTTCTTTTTTGTTTTAGTAATTTTGTAGTTCGGATTATCACATTGATTGTATTTTATAAAAAAAGAAGTTAAGTCTGACTTGGTATAAGTAATACGATCAATATCTTTAAAAGTTATATCAGAACATTTCAGAGTACTCCATAGTTGTTGCTTATATTTATTGTTTTTTGCAATCCTACCTTTTTCTTTATATTTCTTAAAAACAAGTTGTTCAATACTAGAATTTTCTACTTCATAAAAATATCTTCGAAAAGATGTTTCTTTAAATAAATATAAACTAGCTTTTCCTTTAACTAAAAGCTTTAAAAATAATTGCTCTTTTTTAAATCTTGGCTCTTTAATATCAGCTAAATCAGCTATTTGGTTGCTAGATCTATCAATTTCAACATTAAAACGTTTATAGTTAAATTTATCGATAATAACAAACTCTTTTATTGCTGAAATATCTGCTTTTTTAACAACAGAGTTTTCTGATAATTTGTATTCAAATTTTGTAGGGTTATTACTCCAATCTTTGTTTTTAATTAAACAATTTATTTTTTGGTTAGAATCTGTAATTAAATAACCTTTTTCAAAGTGTACTTGAGCGTAGGAAGTAATACAGAAGATTGTAATTAATAGTGTTAAAATAGATTTTTTCATTTAGTTAGTTTTTCCGCGAAAATAAAGAAAATATTTATTATTGTTAATGGTTTGAATTTGTTTTTTCACTCGGTTATTGAGTTTGGAAAGTTTATATTTGTTTAATAAATACCAAAGGATGAACTGGGACCAATTATTGTCGCTTAAGCGATATGGAGATACGAATAAAAGACTACGTAAAGAACAAAATGAAAATCGATTGGGCTTTGAAGTAGATTATGATAGAATAATATTTTCATCAGCTTTTAGATCATTACAAGATAAAACTCAGGTAATCCCATTGTCAAAAACCGATTTTGTACATACCCGATTGACACATAGTTTGGAGGTTTCGGTTGTGGCTAGATCATTAGGTAGAGCAGTAGGGAAGGAGCTGTTAAAAAAATACCCACATTTAGAACATGACTTAGGATATAAATCAAACGATTTTGGAGCAATTACTGCAACTGCTGCTTTGGCACACGATATTGGAAATCCTCCTTTTGGACATTCTGGAGAAAAATCAATAGGAGAGTTTTTTACAACAGGTGCTGGATTAGTCTTTAAAGAAGAGTTAACTGATAAGCAATATCAGGATTTAGTTAGTTTTGAAGGAAACGCTAATGGCTTTAAAATTCTCACAGAAAAGAATGAAGCTTTACGTTTATCCTATGCAACTCTAGGAGCTTTTATGAAGTATCCTAAAGAGTCACTTCCGGTAAAGCCAACTACTCATATAGCTGATAAAAAATATGGTTTCTTTCAAGATGATAAAGCCTTGTTTCAAGATGTAGCTTCTGATCTAGGGTTGTTACAAACACGAGAAGGAGAAACCATTAGTTATTCGCGTCATCCACTTACCTTTTTAGTAGAAGCAGCTGATGATATTTGTTATACCATAATTGATTTTGAAGATGGAATAAATCTTGGGTTAATAGACGAAGAGTTTGCTTTGGAATACTTAATTAATCTGGTTAAAAAAACTATTAATATAGATACTTATAAAGCATTAGGAACTACTAAAACAAGAGTCGCTTATTTAAGGGCTTTGGCTATAAGTTCATTAATTACTGAAGCTGTATCAGTTTTTATGAAAAATGAAGAAGCTATTTTAAAAGGTGAATTCAGTCATGGGTTACTTGATAAATGTGTTTACGAGCCTCAAATAAATGATATTATAAAAATAAGCATTGATAAAATTTACGAGAGTGATGAGGTTATCGAAAAGGAAATAGTTGGTTATAGTGTACTCTCTAAGTTGTTAGAAGTCTATACTACCGCTGTTAATAATAAAGCGTTAGGTAAAGTTGCTAATTATGATAAATTAATATTAAAAACAATGCCTGAAGTAGAAGGGTTCTTTAGTGATGATTTGTATAAACGACTACTGAGTGTATCAAGTTATGTAGCTTCATTAACAGATAGTAATGCTTTGTTGTTATACAGAAAATTGTCTGGTATGGCTGTATAATAAAAAAAGATTTTTTTGCAATCACAATATTCAATTTAAAGTATTTTGATTTTTTTAATAAGAAGCTTTTATGAAACTAAGATTACTACTATTTTTTTTGATTTTTTCATCTTTAATTGTGAGTGCACAAACTATTAAAGGAAAAGTTGTTGACGCACAAACAAAAGAACCTTTACCATATGCTAACATTGTATTGTTAAGTAAAAATAAAGGTGTTACAACAGGTGAAAATGGAGTATATATCTTTAATATTTCTGGTGAAACGGATGATTACCTGCTAATTTCTTATTTAGGATATACTGCTCAGAAAATTTCATTGAAACAATACTCTAATACAGTTGATTATGAACTGGATATTGAGCTTGTTGAAAATAGTAGTTTAATTGATGAGGTAATTCTGGATGTTAAAAAAGCAAAATATACTTCGAGTAAAAAAATAGGAGTAGACAAGCATCTGTTTAAATTCAGTACGTCAGTTCCTTATGGATATGAGCGATGTGTATTAATGAAAAACCCTAATTTTCGAGAAGGAAAGATTGATGGTTTAACATTGTTTTTTAAAAAGAGAGAGGATGAATTGTATGAAGTATTGCCTACTTGTTTTAGGATTAAGTTTTATGAGTATGACGTAAGAAATAAGCAGCCTGGGAAACTACTTTCATATGAGCAAATAGTTCTAAAACCAGAAAATAAAACTCAAAAAATTAATATTGATTTAAAAGAATACTATATTAAATATCCAAGAGAAGGTATTTGTGTTGGTATAGAAACTTTTAGTCCTGTAAAAAATAGAGGATCAAAAAAAATGTATTTAACATCGCCATGTTTGCGTTTTACCTATGATGAGGAACCATTAACCTGGAGCAGTTATAGGGGAAAACCTTGGACTAAAAATAAAAGTATGCTAGGGTCAAAGGTTTTTGGGAGAAAGAAGGATAATTATTACAACCCATTAATTCAAATGAAAGTTCAGTTTAGAAAATAAAAAAAGCGTAACAGTTATGTTACGCTTTTGCTTTTTGAAAAAGATAATAAATTATCCGATAACTTCTACATTAGTAGCTATTTTTCCTTTTTTTCCATCTTCTTCAACATATTCTACTTTGTCTCCTTCGTTAAGAGAATCTCCATCGATTGCTGTAACGTGAACAAAGATGTCTTGTCCTGATGCGTCGTCTGTAATGAATCCAAATCCTTTAGAGTCATTAAAAAATTTTACTGTACCTGTCATTTTAATTGTATTATGATAATAATTAGTGCAAATGTAGTCTTTATTTTTTACCGTACAACTCCTTTCAAACTTTAATCTAAAAAGGTTTCTGCCTCGTCTTTTATTTTTTTGATGGTTTTATCAGTAATCATATACTTTTTAAGGTCCTTGTTTTTGTATCGATGAAACATAAATAATGGCATCCATACTAAAAAGAAACCTACAACTGCTAGTCCGATTAATTTGTTTCCAAGCAACTCGTCATTAGTTTTTATATAATAACCGTAACTTATTGAAGTTAATACAGCTATAAATACTATGTAAAGGATGTATTTCATTTTTAAATGCTATTAATTTTTAAAACCTAGTAATTTATCAATTGTGTTAGCGGTAACGGAATGGTAATTAGCACGTGATTTATTGTAAATTTCATTAGCCTCTTCCAACTTGTTACTTTTTTTATACGCTTTAAAAATAGTAGTTACATACCAACGACGTCCAACATTAATTAAAAATTCTTCAATTTTTTTATCTACATTATTTCCACGATAGTTATGAAGTATTGATTGCTCAAACCAAACCATACTAATATATGAATTGGTAGAATTAGTTAAATTGTATGCTTTGTCAAACATTTCAAAATGTTTGATTTCCATGTTTATAGGGAAGTTTCTAATAAAATGAACCCATTCTTGTGGAGTCCAATCTTTAGTTGCGTTTGTGTCTACAGCGCTATTATCGATGCATTGTTGTAGTACTTTTTCTACAGTTGCAAATTTATCTGATAAAATCACTACATGATTAGTTGGGATACCTGGGTTGTAAATCCATTCGTCGGTATTAAAAGTAATGTTGTTTTTAACTAATAAGTTTTCATTTAAGTAGCTGATGAATTTTTTGGTATGCATTGTAGAAAACGCATGTGTTTGAAAGTAGTTTTTTAAGAATACATCAAACTTTTCACGACCAACAGTTTGTTCCAAAGTTCGTAAAAATAAGTATCCTTTATCATATGCGATACTATTCATTCCATCATCAGGATTTCTTCCTTCTAAATCTAATTTTAGTTTGGTATCGTTTGGAGTGTCTTTAAACCCTTCTAGTTCATCTTCTAAATCTTGTTGTCCTATTAAAGCTAACATTTCAGCTCGTTCTTTACCATAAAGAGCTTCCATAATTCGCATTTCAAAATACACAGTAAACCCTTCATTTAGCCAGAAATCTTCCCAAGTTGCATTGGTAACTAAATTACCTGACCATGAGTGTGCCAACTCGTGTGCGACAAGTGATGTTAAACTTTTATCTCCAGCAATAACTGTTGGTGTTGCAAAAGTTAATCTTGGGTTTTCCATTCCTCCAAAAGGGAAACTCGGAGGTAGTACAATAATATCGAACTGATCCCATGCGTATTTTCCATACAGTTTTTCGGCAGAAGCAACCATTTTTTCCATGTCAGAAAATTCGTTGTGTACTTTCGTTAACATCGATTTTTCGGCATATACACCTGTTCTGTTACTGATGGCTTTATATTCTACATCACCAATTGCTAAAGCAATTAAATATGGGGATATCGGTTGTTTCATTTTAAAATGATAAACGCCATCAGCAGATTTTTCTTTTGGATTTTCAGCACTCATTACTGCCATCAATTCTGAAGGAACTTTAACAGTAGCATCGTAAGTAACTCTAATTTGTGGGCTATCCTGAATAGGAATCCATGTTCTAGTTAAGATTGCTTGCCCTTGAGTAAATAAAAATGGATGTTTTTTATCGGCTGTTTGTTGTGAGTTTAGCCATTGTAAGGCTTCTGTTTCACTAGTGGTATAATAATGTATCGTAATGTTTTTAGTGTCTGGAGTGATGTCTATTTTTAAAGGCTGTCCTAAATTTTCATCAAAATTACCTAAGGTAAATTTGGTTTCTTTTCCATCAGCTTCAGCTTTTTGAATATCTAAAAACTTGCTATCTAAAATGATTTCAGTAGCGTTGTTGTTTTCGATACTATATGATGCTGTTCCGCTAATAACCTCTTTTTTAAAATCAACATCAATATCTAAACTCAAATGTTTAACAACTGCATTATTTGGTTGTGCATAAGAATGTGCTTCAGCAACGTATTTTGGCGCTGATGTTTCTTCTTCTTTAGTTTCCTTTGGTGAGTTACAACTTGTAGAAAACAAGATGATACTACTTAGTATAGTGATGATTTTTTTCATGTCTTTAAATTAAATAGGTTGTTTTTTGCTCAATCGTTCTTTTAGGAGCAATAAATCCTCCATATATATTTGTCGTAGTGTTTCTACGTATGGTCTGTAATTGTAATATCCTTCTTTATAATTTTCAATGGCTAAATTAGTTAATTCTAATGCATCTTTATAATTTCCTTTCTTTTCTAGAAATAATGCTTTGTAGTAATTCCCATCAGCATAATTATTATTGGAGTATTTTAATAATTTATTGATGCTTCGTAGCGCTAAAGTGTCATTTTTATTTTCATAATGTGCTATTCCTTCATATAGGAAAGCTGTCATTTCTACCCAGTCTTCTCCAGTGTCTTTTGTTTCTTTCTCAATATATTTATCGAAATAATGAATTGAGTTTTTATAATCTTTCAGTCCTAAATAGGCAATTCCTCTCCAGTAGTCAACACTGTGTCCTTGAGGTGCGTCAATAAAATTAGGGGTAATAGTATCTAATGCGTTAAAATCAGCAATGGCTTTTTTATAATCTCGGTAAAACCATAAGTAGTTATAGCCTCTGTAACCTTGCCATTCTTTAGCGTTTAACTCAATGGATTTATCCATGTGTTTTTTCCATAAATGCGGCAAACCTCTTTTTAAATAAGGGATGGATAATTCTCTGTATGCTTCTGAATTAGTGCCGTCTAATTCAGTAACTTTTTTTAATGCATTTAAGCTTCGTGTACTGCCTTGATAATTTTTTCCATATTCAAGAATAACAAGAGGATCTTCTTTTTTATCACTACACGAAATAATTAGTAATAAAAATAAAAGACTAAGGAATGATTTCGGTGATTTCTCCATTTTCTATTCGGTATGAAATGTACATATATGAATCCCTGTGCTCATTATGAAAAAAATTAGGATTCCAATTTTTTAATTGAGTAGTTATTTTGAAAAGTTGAGCTACCAAGTCTTTATTAAAAATTTGAGGTTCTAAATCTAAATTGTTTTCATGAATGATATATCTTCCGGCTTCACCTTTGCAATTAATTATAAAACGTATATTTAAATATCCAGAGTCAGTATAATTATTGCTCTTGTAGTTTGAAAGCACAAAATTTCTTAACCCATTTTTTCCTTTGCTATAAGTAGCTCTTTCCGGGTTGTAGTATTGTAAAATGAAATTTTCATCACAAACTTCGAACCCTTCATTTAAAAGAGCTTTTTCTGGATCAATATAGTGTGCAGAATGTTCGAAAACACCTTTTTTAGGAATATGTTTTGGTTTTATTGGGCCATTAAAGTTGAGGATTAATAAAGCATATGCTGCGATTAATATCCCTATGATAATGCCAATTATTTTTAAAGCTTTAATCATACTATTATTAAAGAGAACTAAAAACCCTGCAATTGCAGGGTTTTGGTTTTATGCTTTTAGATCTAATTGTAAACTTAGTTCTTTTAATTGTTCTTTGTCTAATGGAGCAGGAGCGTCAATCATAACATCTCTACCTGAATTGTTTTTAGGGAACGCAATGAAATCTCTAATAGTTTCTTGTCCTCCTAAAATAGCTACTAATCTATCTAGTCCAAAAGCTAAACCTCCGTGTGGTGGTGCTCCGTATTCAAAAGCGTCCATTAAGAATCCGAACTGCGCTTTTGCTTCTTCATCAGAAAAACCTAAATGTCTTAACATGGTTGCTTGTATTTGCTTGTCATGAATTCTGATAGAACCTCCACCGATTTCATTTCCGTTCAATACTAAATCGTATGCATTTGCTTTTACTTCTCCTGGTTTGCTATCTAATAATTCTAACTGACCTGGTTTAGGTGATGTAAATGGGTGGTGCATTGCGTGATAATGCCCAGTTTCTTCATCAAGTTCTAATAATGGGAAATCAATTACCCATAATGGAGCAAATACTTTAGGGTCTCTTAATCCTAAACGTTCTGCCATTTCCATGCGTAAGGCGCTTAATTGTGCGCGTACTTTTGTTATTCCTCCTGATAATATACAGATTAAATCACCAGCTTTAGCACCAGTTGTTTCTGCCCAATTTTTTAAATCTTCTTGATTGTAAAATTTATCTACTGATGATTTAAATGAACCATCTTCATTACATTTTACATATACCATACCAAGTGCGCCAACTTGTGGACGACGAACCCAGTCAATTAATTTATCAATTTCTTTTCTTGTATACTTTGCTCCTCCAGGAACGGCAATACCAACAACTAATTCAGCATCGTTAAATACTTTGAATTCTTTATGTTGTGCTACTTCGTTTAATTCTCCAAACTCCATTCCAAAACGGATGTCTGGTTTGTCGTTTCCGTAGATGCGCATTGCATCATCATATAACATTCTTGGAAATTTCTCTATTTCAACACCATTTACTTCTTTTAATAAGTGACGTGTTAATCCTTCAAAAATATTCAAGATGTCTTCTTGCTCAACAAATGCCATTTCACAGTCAATTTGTGTGAATTCTGGTTGTCTGTCGGCACGTAAATCTTCATCTCTAAAGCATTTTACTATTTGGAAGTATTTATCCATTCCACCAACCATCAACAACTGCTTGAATGTTTGTGGTGATTGTGGTAATGCGTAAAACTGCCCTTCATTCATACGAGAAGGGACCACAAAATCACGTGCTCCTTCTGGAGTAGATTTAATTAAGTATGGTGTTTCTACTTCAATGAATTCTTGATCAGACAAGTACTTACGAACTTCCATCGCTACTTTATGACGGAACATTAAGCTATTTTTTACCGGATTACGACGAATATCCAAATAACGATATTTCATACGTAATTCCTCGCCACCATCAGTTTCATCTTCAATAGTGAAAGGTGGAAGTTTAGCTTCATTTAGTATCTCTAGTTTGCTAACTAAAAGCTCTACGTCTCCGGTAGCCATTTTAGCGTTTTTAGATTCACGCTCAATAACAGTTCCTGTAACTTGTATCACAAATTCTCTACCTAGAGATTTTGCTTTTTCCATCATATCAGCAGGTGTACGTTCCTCATCAAAAATAAGTTGTGTAATTCCGTAACGATCACGTAAATCTACCCAAATCATAAATCCTTTATCTCTAGAT
>Ga0209396_1001697_pt1 | contig 23975 bp, 25 predicted proteins | sample GOMGulsemesocosm_6_FD_184638 | JGI IMG/M metagenome (GOLD analysis project Ga0209396, IMG submission 184638) | Methane-oxidizing microbial communities from mesocosms in the Gulf of Mexico - GOM8C Gulf of Mexico (SPAdes) (version 2) | ecosystem: Environmental > Aquatic > Marine > Cold seeps... | reverse complement strand
GCTAACTCCGCTTCAGCCCAGCGCGCTTCTAAATATAACAACTGTGCTTGCTGTTGTGCATGTTTGGGGAATTTAATGCCTGCGGCTTCTGCTTGGGCTAAAACATCAAGTGTTTTACTACTGCGGCGCCATCACTGTCCGTTAAAGTCTAAATAAGCTCAGTATAAATTTAGCGTTATTCATCATCTCCCTGAGGTTATGAGGTAAAGCCGTTGCTATGGAGCCACTACAGTGCCAGATTACCGACAAACTGAATTAATTAAGAGACTTAATGCGCCAAGACTGTCACAAAGTGCCGATATGGAAACAATGCTTGCTGTAGCACTGGAAAAATTTAAGGCGAAGTAATTAATGCCGTTCACTTATGGTGAACGGCATTTTACTCTAGGCATATCGTTGACGTGTGTTAGCTAATATACTAGCTGACACTTTTGATCAGATCGTGCAAAGGCCACTAGCCATCGCTGGTACGTTTGTTAGACAAACGAGTTACGAACGACAAGTGACTCTTCTCGCTTAAATTAATTCATCAAAGAGTTATCTTCGTATTCTGAGTGAAGATCTTCAGACGCATCTTCAATGAATTCGATTAGGTCAGGGAGACTTAATTCTCTTTCTTTTGTGAATTTAATCAACTTATCTTCAAGTGTTAATGTGAATTTTTTAGTTACTGAACCTTGAAATACAATTGCACCTCGAACAATTAACTCACCATTAATAGTCAAGTACATCTCATCGAATTTTTGATTTTTCTTTAAATCTAAAACCGGTTTTTTAGGCATATCGTAACTCGGTTGTTCACCCTTTTCTAGTGAAGCCAAATGCGCGTCATACTTTTCCATGTTTCGATCGTAACGCTTCATATCGTAATCGAACGCTTTCTGCTTACGTTTGTTACTTCTCTCGATTTTAGTATTCGCGTTATCAATTTCACGTTGAAGTTGAACGGTGACATTTCGAACTAATTTTTCAGGCGTTGAAGCAGAATAAGTAGAAGGATTCCCCTCTTCAGGCTGAATTATGGCTGTATAAGATGTCGTCTCAGAAAAAACTTCTCCCATTTCTACTTTACCAGATTGATGCCCAATAATATTAGATTTATCCTCTATCGGCGTCATAGTTGAAGCAGAAACCATCAATGCACCACCAAGCACAACAGATGAAATAATCATTGAAAGATTTAATGAGCTAACGCTTGATATTTTTACGTCAGTTAGTTCAGCTTTATTTTGTTCAGACATTATTTATTCCTATTTTATAATTTCTTTGAGTTCAGTTTTAGCAACTTGCGAAGTACAATTTTGAACTGTGTTGCACCTTCGAACTTAATAAAAAAGAGTTCAAACATCCCTATCACTTCTGATAACGATTACACAAAGTACCTAAGTAGGGTTACCATTATGCATGAGCTTAACTAAGCGTCAAGTACTTAAATCACAGTAAGATCATGAAAAACATAGAAAAAACATTTATACATCTGACTGATGGTATAACTAAATTTATAGTACTACCGAATAAATAAACTAAACAGAGCTGATTAAAACTAGCGGCAAAGGAGAAAAAGACAACGACACCTGCTATTAAGGTAAATACTTAATTATTTGGCATTCGGCCTCTAATTAGCATCACAATTAAATGCTTTTAGAAGTGTCCGATTGAATTAACCCACATAGTCTTAGAGATACCTTTGGATAGACTCGGTGAGCAGCTCCACACCAAAGCTCTGAAGAGTTCAAGACTAGGGCATCAAGGCGTATTAACTACGCTCTATAGTTATGGTGATGAGCCTGATTACCGACAAGCTGAATTATTGAAGAAATTGGCAAAACCAAGCACTGATACTACTCTTGATATGCAAATAATGTTCGAAACGATGCTAAAAAAAGCGCTACAACCTCCATTGTATAAACGGATATGGCATATTGAAGTAATATGGTAGAATAAACTGTATCTAAGCGATAAGTTGACTCTCAAGGTTGTAAATAAAATTACTTTTATTTCATGACAAATTCGCTTTGTACCACTAGATGTACCATTGATAGTAATGACAAACGCATCAGTCCTTATCTATCAGTAGTTTATGGTCGACTGGAGACTGCCTCCGTCCCATTACTTCTATAAAATATTTAAAAAAGTACTTAAAAACACAATGGATGCGTATGCATCTTTTTTTGTACCTGAAATTCAGCTGGAAGTAGACATATCTTCGAGCTAAGCTATAAAAGCACCAAGAATCTGTTCTAACAGATTTAAGCCTTATTTTAATAATTGTCGTATGTAGGTACAAAGATTGAGTGAAAAAAACGAATCACATTTAGTTCCCGGTCGCGAATGCGGAGAATGTACAGCGTGCTGCGTAGTACTGCATATTGATGATAAAGATCTGAAAAAACCTGCTGATGAAGTTTGTACAAACTTGATGGAAAAAGGCGGTTGTAAGATTTATACCAAAAGACCTTTTACCTGCCAAGACTGGCATTGTGCATGGCGATTTATGCCGCAGTTAGATGAGAGCTGGAGACCTGACCTCTCAGGGATCATGGTGCGATCAGATGAAAATGGTATTATTTTTCAACCTATTCACGATCCTAAAACTGCATTAATTACAGCACAAACAATCGAGTTAATTGGTGGTGGTGTTGCTCAAGGCATTCCAATGTCAATGTCGATTCCAGTTAAAAAAGGCTATCGTAGTTATAGCACTGCGCTTAACGAGCCTTTAACAGCAGCTGTAGAAGCAAGAAGTCTACCGCTGATCCAGGATAAGATGCTGGAACTGATTGAGTTTTCATTAGCACAAAATACCGCGATAATTCCAATCATTGAGAACTAAAACTCCGTACGCACTAAATTCATTGATTCCGAATATGTAGTGCCATATAACGACTGATATAAAAAAGGACCCAATATGATTGAGTCCTTTTTAGTTTCTTAGGTTTAACAAAGTTATAACCCAAACACTATCTATTCTTAGTTGTTTTTCAACCAATTATGCACTTCTTTGTTAACCAAATCAGGTGAAGATTGCATAAACCAATGTCCGCCAGGAACTGCGATAACTTGGCCTTTATTAGCGTCTTGCAGCTCTTTAACCCAGCTTTTAGCGTGGAACCAAACTTTCTTATCTTTACCGTAGATGAATAAGAAAGGCGTGCCGTAATCTGCAATTTCGGTCGCTTTACCCACATTCTTTGACAACACGGATTTCCACAAGTGGAAGTACGGATAAGTCATGCGTGGATCTGTACGTAGATCGGCAATTGTTTTATTTGGATCTACATCTGTAATATTTAATATATTTTCAGCCGTGTAAGCTGTTATCTTTTCGCCTAAAAATTCAGGTAAAGTCCAAGCAACTGCTAATGCAAAGGTATATTTAACATTGATAGTTGGACGTTTTTCCTCGCCAAAACTACCGATATCAAACAAGACTAACCGATCAATCAAATCATTTTGTTGCAAATACTGCATCGCATATACCGCACCCCAATCGTGTGCCAGTACTGAGACTTTGCCTTTACCTAAACTCTTAATGAAACCATCAATGATCATGCGAATTTGCGGCATGCTATAATGCGGTCTTTGACCATCATCAACCTGTTCGAAGCCTGGTAAAGTTAATCGCGCGATACTGTAATATTGCTTTAAATAATCAACCTGTTGATCCCACATTTCCAAACTGTCTGGATAGCCGTGGATAAGAACCAATGTTTCTTCACCTTCACCGTCAAACTTCACTTCCAAATTCTTTACTATGTCCGGTAATTTTTGCTGAAATTCTTCGTCAGGCATAGGCCCATTCAAGCTAAAAACACCAACTAAATATAAAATTGGAAATAGAACTACCAGCAAAACTAGCGAAGTTCTAATGATTATTTTTTTTACTTTGCTCACCACCACTCCTTATGAAAACCACTGTTATAAAATATTAATTAGAATGTTAGCTCTAATTACGAAATTAACAAACCATCCGAATGAGTTATGTGATCGGAAGCTCAATCAATTTACAAATTTAATTAATAATTACAGTGTGTTATATTAAATTATCGATAACTTACTTTTGTTTTATTCAACCACCTCGACGAATTAGTTGCCAAACAGCAAGTGTTTGAATATTGGTCTCACGCCGCTGCTTATTTACCGATGTCAACTGGTAAACAAACCCATTGGTATCCTCGTGATGAAAAAATGATCCAAACGGTATTACAAAGAATTAGCAACTTAGGCTAACTAACTCAAACAAGTAACTTACTCTTCAAACAACTCTGTTTGCGTATGTAAGCCTGAAAAGTGTGGTTTTTCTCGTTTAGATTTGGCATATAATATCGATTTTGTTTCATTTAAACACAGCATACCTGCCTGCCAAGTTGCCATCGTTTTCAGGCTCTCATCTACGCCATGATCACGGCTATAATTGAGCATTTCTTTCGTGCCCGTTACAGCTAACGGTGAGTGCGCTGCTATTTGATTGGCGATTTCTAATACCCCATCAATCATCGCTTCCTGCGTCTCAAAAATACGATTTACCAAGCCATGTTGCAACGCTTCTTCGGCACTAAAATTACGTCCTGTAAATGCCAGTTCTCTAACGATACCTTGTGGTAATATACTAGGAAGTCTCTGTAAAGATCCGAGATCTGCAGTGATACCTAGCTCAACTTCTTTAATTGTGAAAAAAGCATCTTGGCTGCAATAACGCATATCCGTTGCCGCGATTAAATCTAATGCACCACCAATACAACCACCTTGAATTGCGCTTAATACTGGAAACCTCAATTGTTCTAAATCAGTAAATACTTGTTGTAATTGCTCGACAAAACGGCGCATCGCTAATCCTGTACGCGCAGTATTTTCACCAGAAGGAAAATTGTCCGGGCTTTGGAATACTTCCAAATCCATACCAGCACAAAAATGTGGCCCTTGGGCAGAAATAACTAATGCGCGAATATCATCTTCACAAGTAAGAAAAGCGATAGCCTTAGGGAATTCACGCCAAAATTGCACGACCATTGAATTAAGCTTTTTTGGTCGATTAAATTGCAGATGCGCAACATGGTTTTCAACACTTAACGCAAAGGTCGTATAATTTTCTAAAGATTCCATTTCAATTTCCTTAGTTTAGATATTTAGAGTCTTAACCTTAACACACCATTAACAAGCTGTTTTTATGAGCAATCATTCTTCACTACAAAACCCTGCCTTCTTCCACCCCATTTATTGGCTATCATCACCCGCTATTTATATATTCAATCATCACTTAAGATGATATGGAAATGACAAACTGTAATTAAAATCATGACGAAACGTAGCGTCATGATTACATAACGTATTGTATTATAAAGGTTAGATTGAAATAAAATAACCGCGCAATATATATGACCACCTCATCAACGCTAGTAATTTAACTTCCTTTTGCCACCCCGATCACATACTACAAAATAGGTAGTAGCATATGACTTAAGCTATCAACAAACGTGATGCAAATCACTAAAAATATTTAATTTAGATTTATCATACCTGCAACTTTAGAGCTATTACTCTATCTGTGGATTATTACTTAATAACGCAAATATAGTTAATCAAAATCACTAGCAACTTCGTGGAGGAGTTATGAATATTCCCGTTTGGTCATATGTCGTATCCATGACTGGATACATCTTATTTTTACTGTTACTTGTGGAAGGAATGCGCCGCACACCGCGTCTTACTGCTGCATTCTGGGTCTTGTCATTATTAACGGCGCCACTATGGGCTGAGAATCTTGATGGTTGGTTCCGCTGGGCGAAAACTGTCAGCGTGCTAATTCCAACAGCGATTATTGTTGGTGGCGCGAGGATCGCTTGGTTGTATCATGATAATCCGAACAAATTCTTATCATTCTTCCGTGGTGATTGGGTATTAAAGGTCTTGTACGCAGTACTGTTCCTGAATATCGCTGAAGCTACAGCCAAAGACTTTGCCACAGCCAACTACTTCAATGCCATTTGTGGCCTGATCTTATGTATCACTATTCCTTTCCCACGCTATAAAGATGGTAAACGCATGTACTGGTGCATTGGCCGTGATAAGCCCAATGACCTGTTGTTCTTCTCAACTGCGGCATGGAACTTCCTTTATACCACGTGGAACTTAGCGTTCGTATTTGGCGAAAACCCAGGCTTCTTCGCGAGTTCATTCTGCATCTTAATGGCTGCTGAACTTTACCCTGTGATCAAAGGTCGTCCAGAGCTATATATCACTGCCCGTGTTTATACGCTTGCATTTCATATCCTAGTACGTGCAAATGGCGATATTTTCACTCCTGTTATGGACTCTTCAAGTTGGGCAAACCAAGACGTAGTGTACTTCTGGGGCTTAGTTAACTTAGTGCTACATGTTCCTTTTGTTATCTGGTACTTCAACAAAAAACGTCAAGACAAACATGGCGAGCCACCATGTGGAAACAATCAACCTTTAATCACTGATTATAAAGGCACTGAATTGTATCCAGCTGAAACGGGCAAAACAGCAACCGCATAACGAATTGAGAATTGAGAATTGAGAGTTGGGAGTTGCGAGTTGCGAGTTGCGATCTAAATCTGCAACTCCCGCATTATCACTCTTGTGTGCTGATAATTATTTATGAAGAGAGAAATCATCATGAAATTCAGAACAAAATCATTGTTTACGGCAATGTGTTCATTACTACTTATGATTGCTTCTGGCTGTAGTTTTGCTGCAGCGGAAGATACCACTGGCCAGAGTTTTGCTATCGATTTAACCGATAGCATCTGGCAAGGCACTAGAGACGGTAAACCAGGCGAAGGTAGCTTGTTATATCGTTTCGAATTTGCAGAGAATAACCAAGTTCAAATCACCAAACAATCGGGTGGTTTTAACCATGTCGAAGTGCAAACGTGGCAGCAACAAGGTGACAGCGTAGTGATCACTCCGGCTGCTGATTCATTGATTCAAGATTTTGCGGGCGCAAAACTGAGTTTCTTCGCTGATGAACGTATCCGCTTTGAACTTGAAGGTGACTCTTTTATCATTCACAAATGGTATAAAGTGCGCTCGTTTGCTCACGTGATCTTAGTATTACTTGGTTTAATGATACTGAATGAGATTTGCCGCCGCTTTAAGTGGAGTAACTACTTACTGTTCTTCATTTTACCGATAGTGTTGCTCCCATTATGGTCTAGCTACGGTGTTACCTACTGGTTTAAATGGGTAAAACTGTATTCAGTTGTTAGCGCAGCCGCACTCTTCACGTTGATCCGATTTACTAAAGTCGGCAACATGAAATGGGCTAAGTTTGGCGCAGCCGCTTTCCTCGCGATTAATATCTCTGAAGCCGTCATGCAAGATTTCAGCATGGGTAACATGGCCAATGTACTGAATGCGATCGGTGGTATTTTATCTATCATCACGCTTTCAGGTTGGTTGATGATCCACGGCGATAAATCAAAAGAACAAGACATGATCTGGCCAGCAATGACAACCTTCTGGATCGTTGCTTACGATGTTTGGAATATTGTCTTTGTTTACCTTAACTTCCCAGGTTCCGCGACAGCCCAGTTAATGGTGCTGATTTCAGCAACTATACCAGCACTATTTATCAAGAAAGGTACTTGGTTACAGGCTAGAGCATTTACCCTTGCTGGTTCATTCATGTACTACTTCACTAATCCAGCGATGTTTGAAAGTAATGTAGTCATGATGCCACGTAATGATGAATTGATGCTGGCAGCAGGTGCTGCAAGTTTCATTATCAATAGCATTTACGCTTACATGTTCTTCAGTAAGAAGTTACAACAACGTCGTTTGAACAACGCGACGGCTTAACCATAAATATAAATAAAACACAATGACCTTTATCCGTTCACTTCACTAAGTGAACGGATCTAGAACATGACACCCTGAATTTAATTATACGATTAACTTATTGTATTAAATATATTTTTATATTCCACGGTGTCATGAAAAAACAAGGTTTCATACTGGATCTCACTTTTAAAAATAAATAATCACAAAGTGGTACTTAAGTTTATTGGCGTGATCTTAATCACTAAAAAAAATTATATAACGCTTATCATGGCCACGGATTAGAGCCAAGACTCTAAAGGTGAATGTGTAAGTAAATAAGTCGTATTGATTCCCTGGATTGCAGCCAGACGGTATGACAAAAAATATAATTTTTTATATAAATTAAAACTATATAACGGAGTAAATTATGAAAAAAGGTATCTTAACTCTTGCAGTGTTAGCATCTTTTTCGTCAATGGCTGTGATTGCTGAAGAAGCAAAAACAGATGGCCCAGATATGGCTGATCCAACGGCAGTTTATGCTTATGCTGGTATGACAGTTGGTAACAAAGGTGTTGATTTGGAAGTCATGGGTGTACTGACTAAAACCGATACCCAACGCAGTGGTTTCATCTTTGAAGCAAAAGATATTTTAGATGGTGATAGCCAAACGGGCCTAAATAACCACGATGTGGCAAGCCGTAATTTTCGCTTACGCTACGGTAATATTAATACAACTAATGGTCTAGGTGGTTTTGTTGATGCTGTCGCTGCTGAACATAAGTTCTTCGGTAACATGGTAGTTGCACAAGCAGGCCCAGTCGCAACCATTCCAGTAGGTGATGATATTTACATCTGGCCGATGTTGTTAGTGGGTGGTGTAGTGGCCGAAGATAATACGAATGATTTTTCAGAAGCAGCTATTAACGCTCAGGTAAAAATAGCACAAGCAGCTGCTGTAGTTGCTGGTCTAGATCCTGTAGCTGCAGGTAAAGAAGCGCGAGCATTACTGACTGCCGCGAATACAACAAAATCTGAAGGCATGGATTGGATGGCAACAACCGGGACTGCAATGGCTTACGTCCGCTACCAGCCACATGATGATTTCTTTGCTTTAGGCAGCATTCGTTATACAACCTCCCTAGCAGGTAAAGAGTGGGATGAAGATGTCCTAGATGGTGGTTTACAAATGGCATCTTCAGCATGGGATCTTAAATTAGGCTATTACCTAACAAGAACTCAAACCATCACAGCCTTCTACAGCGGTGATAACACCAGTGCTGATGATAAATTTAGCCTAGGTTACAAATACGCATTCTAACCTACTAATTTAATTTAATTTACTTATTTAATTGAATTAAGCAGCTGGTTATAAGTAACCTAAATCGTAACCAGCTTGCCACCTCCATTATAATTTAAGGGTTATAATTATGAAAAATCGTTCATTACTTGCAGCAGCTTTAATACTCGCCAGCGGAGCCACTTTTGCTGCAACCGAGATCTCTGATGTTATGGTTCCAGATACGATTGCACTGCAAGGTGAAACACTCAACTACAATGGCGCAGGCGTGCGCAGTAAATTCTTTATCGATTTATATGTCGGTTCGTTATTTACTTCAAATACCAGCCATGATGCAAAAACGGTTATCGACAGTAAAGAAGCCACTGCGATCCGCCTAAATATCACATCAAACATGATTACTTCTGAAAAAATGTCTAAAGCCATGAATGAAGGTTTTGAACTTGCTGCTGGCGACAATAAATCTAGCCTCGATGTAAAAATAAAAGACTTCATTCAAACTTTCTCTGCACCAATTCAAAAGGGTGATCAGTTCACGCTATTAAGTGTGCCAGGTGAAGGATTGATCAGTTACAAGAATGGTAAGTTCTTATCAATCACAGCGGGTGAAGACTTCCGTAAAACAGTATTAGCAATTTGGTTAGGTGATAAACCAACTGATAAATCTTTGAAAGAAGATATGTTAGGTGCTTAATTTTAATGACTAGCCGTGCTCACATCACGGCTATTTATCTTTCCTGCCCATCACTTATCCACTAGTTAAAGGTCCTTGTCATGAATCCTCTCAAATTATGGCATCAGCTATTTTTCCCAGTAAATAATTCGTGGAATAACGCGCAAAAAAATAGCGTAGACGTCGTTATATTCTTTACCTTTTTATCCTTTGCTGCTGGTATCTATAGCTTTATAAAATGGTACCAATACGGCCATTCAGCATTAATCATATCGTCTATTAGCTTGATCGCAGCTGAACTCCTCGCAGGTACCGCACTGCGTTTAACCAAGCAGATAGAGTTAGCCGTTCATATCGGCTTTCTGGGTATGGTCGTTAACGCAGTCAACCTGATTTATCAATCTGGCGGTATCGTGGAATCGGCACATTCATTCTGGTTGCCACTTTTAATCATCTCATTCTTTTTAACTACCCGCTTAACACTTGCAATCCTATGGAGCGCCTTAGTATTCATCATTTCTGCGATGATGATTTATATGCATCTTGACGGTAGCCAATTCCCAACTCTGAATTTATCACCAGGCAGCATCATCAAGGAGACATGGACAAGCATCATGATCCCGATGGCCATTATTTGTGTGGCGCAAATATATATTGCGATTCAAAGAGATAAGGCTATTCAAACAGCATATTCTGCGCAACAAGAAAGTGTAGTTTTAGCTCAACAAGCGCAGCAAGAAGGCGAGCACCTAGGTAAAGTTCTCACTAAAGCCAGTTTGAATGCAGAACAACTAAACCAAGTCGCACAGCGTTTAGACCAACAATCTTCTGATCTACACAGCCAAGTAGATAAATTAAATGTTAACTGTGAATCACAATCCAGCGCCGCAGAACAAATGAACGACCGTTTACAGACCATGACCGATGATTTTAAACAATCAGAAACCTTCGTAATTGAACTAAAGAAACGCAGTGAAATGATTAATGCACAGGCGCAAAACAGCGCAACATCTTTAGTCGCTTCCACCACAGCGATTAATAATATTCTCGACAGTAATAACGCAATAGTGTCTGTCGCAGATCTTATTACTTCTATCGCTAAACAAACTAACTTATTAGCGCTTAATGCGGCGATTGAAGCTGCTCGTGCTGGAGAAAAAGGTCGAGGTTTTGCCGTAGTCGCCGAGCAAGTACGTGAGTTATCCGCCCGCAGTAATGAATCTGCGGTAGAAATCCGCCACTTACTCGACAAGAGCAGTTTAGAGGTGAATCACGGCCAAACCGTAATACAAGATACCGCACAAGAACTTTCAAGCATTATTAATGAAGTCGGCAATACCCTTACTGATGTCAATCAACTGGCAGATATTATGACGACTCAAGTAGAGGTTATTACCGAACTAAATATGGCGAGTAATGACGTAGCAACCAGCGTGGTTGAAACCAATAAAGTTTCCGGTCTCGTCGCTAATCAAGGCGGCCAACTTGCTCAGCAAGTAGTGGTATTAAAAGACTTAGCTAGTGATTTGAATTCGGCTATGGACCGAGACATGGATAGAAACACAGGTCGTAACAGAGCTTATTAATTCTACAAATAAATATTCGTTAAAGGAGTAATACTATGTTTTTATTTGAATCGATACCTTGGTATAGCGCGCTGGCTGGTGTTGTTGTCACGCTCACTTTAATTTTACTCAATGAAATATCGAGGCGAAATAAATGGGCGGCAGGTTTTTTCTTTATAATTTTACCTATTTTACTGACGATCTTTGTCTGGCCGACGACAGCCGCAGAAGGCACTACTGTTGGTAGTTGGTTCGCTTGGGTAAAAGCCTATTCAGCACTTGCAGGCTGTGTGGGCTTCATGGCAATTCGTTATATTAAGGGCGCAGTGAATAACAAGTATTTGCTATTTTTTCCTGCATTTATTCTTGGTTTTAATATTTTTGAAGCCGTGATGCGTGAATTTCAAACCTTGTCATTTGAAGGTATTCACGATGGCATGATGATCATTGGTGGTGAATGGAATATCTTGAATGGCCTTGCTGGTATTCTTAATATTGTCACTATTTGTGGCTGGGCTGGCATTTATATTAGCCACGATAAGTATCAAGATATGGTGTGGCCGGATATGCTGTGGTTCTGGATCATAGCTTATGATTTATGGAACTTTGCCTACGTCTATAATTGCGTACCGGACCATTCATTCTATGCGGGCTTAGCATTATTACTGTCTTGTACTATTCCGGCATTCTTCATCAAGAAAGGCGCATGGCTACAACACAGAGCGCACACCTTAGGATTCTGGATGATGTTTGTCATGTGCTTCCCAAGCTTTGTTGATACTTCGATATTTGCAGTGAAGTCATCACACAATACCGATGCAATGTGGCTAGTGAGCATTATCAGCTTGGTATTTAATATCGGCGTATTTATATATCAATTCCACAAGATCCGTCGTTTGAAACTCAAACCTTTACGTGATGAGTTACATACGGATTTAGCCGTTTATCAAGAAGTAGCTGCAAAATAGTTTTTATATGCAAAAACAGGATTACACGAATAACCCTGTTTTTTTCGTTTGATAACGTCAGTAAATTTACATCGTTGGCAATAACGCTATTTTGGTCGCGTTATTAAAAGGACGTAAGATATAACGGTTGTGTTTTTTCACGATTGAGCGAGTATTCGATGAGAATACTAGATAACCGTGAGCGAACATCTTATCAATAAACGCCTGATCACCATGACGAATAAATACTGATAATGGGCTTTCTAATACGCCATCAGTATCCGAAAAAGCTTTATCATATACCTCAGAACAAATCACCAATGAATTCTCACCACTCGATTTCAGCTTCATCTTTGGCGTCACTTCTGTGTCAGTTTCCAATAACCAACCTTCACGGTCTAATTCAGTCAGGATATCTTCCAAAATGAATTGCGTAAGATTAACAGTTTCACGACTACAGACGTGAGTATATACCTGTTTAAGTATCTCAAATCGCTGTTTGAATTCGGCTTTATGCCCTAGAGTGCGGCTCTCCTGTAACCATACGTTTAACTCTGTCGCCAAACAGCTATCAAAACGCTTCTCTTTCAATACCGTAATGATCCAAGTACCCATAAAGTGCGTCTCTGCGCGTGGGCTTTGCAAGCTGCGCTTTTCTTCCTGCGCTTGCGCTAGCTCTGCTAAGCCAGTCGTTACCAGGTTAAGCATATGTTGGTTATAAGTCGTTTTAGTATCAGTCATTCAGGCCACTTTGATTGATTGTTGTTTTGATTGATTGTTGTTTTGATTGATTGATTGTTGTTTTGATTGATTGATTGTTTTTTTGATTAATTGTTTTTTTGATTAATTGTTGTTTTGATTAATGATTATTACTGTGATTAATGAGTGTGCGGATGATTCTTGCACTTTCACTAAAAATTTTAGTCTTTACTGACTAAACTTGAGCATTAACCGATGTTAAACAGCGTAGACAGCTCAGTACCGGCTATGCCAGCTTGGATAATATATATACCAAAGCTAACAGGTAGGATCACATAAATAGTTGAGTAAATGGTAAAACCTAGTGGACGGCCAAGCATTTTAGTCATGAAATGTAAGCGTTTTTGCTGACCTTCTGCTTTAGCTCGACTAAGTAAAATATAGCTGCCATGTAGCAACATAAATACGCCTAACGCGAGTGTATATAAGTTCATCTAATAACCTTGTTCACTGGATAATTAACATATTGCGGACGATACTACCAAGAATGCAAATTATCGCAATGCACTTTTTTGCTATTGAATCGTGATATTCTCGTGATAACTCCGCAGGAAAATACCGCTATAGTAAAGATAAAGGAAACATACAGATAACTGGCTATCTATACTTGAGATAATTGGAGTCATATTATGAGACAATTTATTAACCTAATATTCATCAGCAGCTTATTGTTTTCATTCAATAGCTTTGCTAAATCAGCTATTTATACCGGTTACTTTAGTAGCGATGCAGTCAGTGGTTACGATACCGTTGCCTACTTCACTCAATCTAAAGCAGTGAAAGGTTCAAAAAAATTCACTTACGAGTATAAAGGCGAAAATTGGTATTTTAGTTCAAAAGCCCATTTAGATTTATTTACTGCCAACCCTGAAAAATACGCACCACAATTTGGCGGTTACTGCGCTTACGCCGTGGCTAAAAATACCACTGCGTCGGCAGATCCAAAACAATGGTCGATTGAAGACGGTAAATTGTACTTAAATTACGATGCTAAAATTCAAAAAACTTGGCTGAAAAATAAAGTTTCCTACATTGATAAAGCCAATAAAAACTGGCCTAGCGTACTAGATTAATACATTAATACATTAATACATTAATACATTAATACATTAATACATTAAAGGATTATACCTATGTTCACTAAAACTCGTATTCATACTGCCATCAGCTGGATAATCGTACTTTGGATTTGTAAGGTGTTTTTAAGCTCTTTACCTTACAAATTCTCAGGTCATCCAGACACGGTACATATCTTTTCAACGATTGGTGCTTGGATGGGATCAACGATCTCCTTGGGCTTAGGTGAATTTTTTACTCATTACGGCGCGATTATTGTCGGTTCAGTCGAATTACTTGTCAGCTTATTTTTACTTAGCCCTGCAGTTTTCTATTTAGTGAGTAAATTATCAGGCAATAAAAAGCCGTTGTTGCGCGCCCAGATCCATGCTCTGGGTGGCTTGTTAGCTTCAGGGGTTATGTCTGGTGCGGTATTCTTCCATCTCTTCACACCGTTAGGTGTGGTGGTGTTGCATGAAGGTGAAAGTGATGGCGGCACGCTATTTATGGCCGCAGTATCTATCTTAATTTTAGGTTTAGTGCTTTCTGCCATTAACCTAAAAATAATCAAAACAGAGTGATATTATGTTAATACGCTGCTTGTTAGTACTACATTATTTAATATTTTGTTGCCGTTTTTTAACAATACCGTGGCGCTACTTTCAACTTAATGCGCGCTACTTTAACAAAGAAAAAAAGATCTTCTCTAAACAAGATCTTGATGCGATAACACCGCCCAATTGGCGCTTAGCACAATACATTGATAGCCCTGATTTCCAACCTACTCACTATCCGCTATTTGCTAAGCCAGAATGGGGGCAAAATTCATCTGGTGTAGTGTGTATTCATGATGCTGCGCAACTTGCAGAGTTACGCGCAAGTCAAGATTACCAAAGTCAACAATACCTACTTCAGGAAGCGGCTACGGGTAAGATTGAGTTTGAAATATTCATTGTAAAATCACCGCAAAATCCGAATGACGTTGCGGTGATGTCAATTACTCAAGTCATCAATGCCAGCACAGAAAAATATCCCGTGAATGGGATTTACAATACTGATACAACTTATGAAGATATTACCGCGCAGTTATCATTAGTAGAGCAGCAAAGTCTATGGCAAGAATTACGCAAAATGGGTGATTTTAGAATTGCTCGTTACAGCTTAAAAGCCGACTGTTTAACTGATTTATTAGCGGCTCGTTTTAAACTGGTTGAAGTTAATTTATATGTACCAATGCCATTAAGCTTGCTTAGTCATAATTTAACTGGGTTACAGAAATATAAATTACTTTATAATACAACATATTGCCTTGCACAACTTGCACAACAATTGAATACAACCCAAGCTACACAGAATATTTTTTTCAATAAATTGGTCGCCAGTTATCAAGGCCGATCAAATAGGACTTTAGAGCATAATGAAAATAATAAAACAGCTAATTTACAAGTGGATCAGCAGTAAATTTATGGATGGCTGTAGTAATTATAACAGCCTAGAAGTCAGACGCGGTTGCCGCTCAAAGCAGCAAGCCAGAGATAAGTTTGCCCAAGGTGATATTCCTCACGCGAAAGGCGAAATATTCTTTAATCCGTTTAATGCTATCCGTTTTGCCAAACAACATGGTTTTCCACTGGTGATCAAGCCGAATGTGAGCGGTTTTTCACGAGGCAGTCATTTTCCTATCCGCAATTATAAAGAGTTATGGCGAGCGATATTTTTCGCTAAATTATGGTGGCCGACAACAGTAGTAGAGCAATATCTACAAGGTAAAAACTACCGTGTAGTGATCACCAAAGCAGGTGTTGTTTCAGTATTACAACGCTATCCAGCATTTGTCATCGGTGACGGTGAAAATACTATCGCTAAGTTAATTTCAACTGAAAATGCTATCCGTAAAGAAATGGGGCTATATCCTTGTAACAATCCTATTTCTACAGGTGCACAAACGGTAAGCTATCTTGCTAAGCAAAATCTAACGTTAGAATCAGTACCAAAAAATGAGCAAGTCGTTGAGCTATTTTATCGTATATCTCTTGCTCCTGGCGGTGTTGTCGAAACTATTGATAAGACGCTCATTCCAAATGTTAACCAGCAATTATTTGCTAAAGTGTTAGGTTTGTTTGATGCTGAGATTCTCGGTATTGATGTCATTATGGAACAAGGCATTAACCTCCCTTATGACGAACAGAAGCTGATCTTCTTAGAAGTTAACTCGCGCCCTTATTTAAAAATGCATAATTACCCGCGATTTGGTAAAGCTGATGATTTATCTGGGCATTTGAGTTTGCTCCCTGAAGTGACCAATCAACAAGCCGATATTTTCTAATGTTGCGTTTTCCTACTCAGCTGGCTCCGGCCAGCTATTTTACTTTATTTTCCTCACTGCATAGCTTTGTCATTGGCCTATTACCTTTCTTCCTGCCCGCACTTATTTGGCAACAGACTCAACAGCTCGCCACGCTTACAGAATTCGTCAGCTGGACAGGTGCTGGTTATGCGCTCACTTTAGTAATCTGGCATAAGCTGTTTTCACTGAGATATTGGAAGCTGCTAATTTGCTTATCATTTGCCTTTGAATTACTCCTTATTTATCTGGCATTGTTTCAGTTAGATAACTTAAACTTGGCATTGTTAGGCTTATTAAACGGGATATTTAATTGCTGTTATTGGATGGTACAAAGAGTACTATTCGACAAAATTAGCAACCAATCTAATAGCGGTCGATTATTTGGTAATTTACAGTTATATCTTGGTTTTAGTTTAAAGGTTGGCATATTGATTGGCGGCTATTTTATGCAAAGCCAACCTTGGTTAATATTATTACTCGCCAATCTTGCTGCCTTTATATTCCTGATCAGTAACTTGAATAATCCACAGCTACAAACGTTGCTTTATCAACCCAAAGAACAACAACCTCTTGAACAATTAAAAAATACCACTGTAACCCAAACACTGAGTTGGCGAGAAAAATTAATCTTCATAATTGACGGACCCTTTCTATATTTGGAAAGTTACCTGTGGATCTTGAGCATTTTTAATCTCACCGATAATAGCACCGAGCGTTTTAGTATCACCATCATTGCCTTATCTCTGACTCTTGGTGTTATCTTTTACTTCGTTAAAAACATGATTGATAAACAAGAACAACAGCGTTTATATTTATTTACCATCGTTTTATATGCCCTAAGTTGGTTTGTGCGCGGAGCTGTGACCAGTGAATGGAATGGTTTTGCAATCAGCCTAACTTTACTGGCGATATCTTTTGCTACCGCACTATTTCGATTATATTTTAATAAACGCTTCTATGATCGCGCTAAACAGCAGCAAAGTTACAGCTACATCTTAAATAAAAGTGCCTATTCACAAGCAAGCATCTGCATATTTTTCGCGGGTTTAACCTTAGCACTACATACAAATACAAACTTTAGTGCCAGTGATGTGTATTGGCTGATGATACCGTTTGTTGGTATTTATGCGCTGTATTTACAAAATAAACCATCAGCAGTAAAACAAGTTTTCACTGCTGATAATAGATCTTAAAATAGGTTTGGTAACAAGGGTTAGATAACTTCGACGAAGGTTTCACGTTGCGGATATAAAGCGAATGACTGGTTATTTTTAGACGAGCAAGGACAACCAGAAACATAATTCATGCGTAACTGTTTTTCTGTTGCGATCAAATGGGTAAAACTTACGGTATGGGCATCATCACGATGCATGCAAACAGATAAATAAGACGGTTTTGGCTCGTGACTGGCATGGAAGCGAGTTAAGGCTGCGCTATTCTTATCATCCAGCACTCTCTGGTTCGTCAACGCAATAATATCATCATGCTTATCACTCACCATATCTAGTCGAATGCTAGGCTTAGGATCAACGACAGTCGCTATTTCATCATTACAGCCTTCTCCAGTAAATAACACCTGATCTTGCAATAAAATAGAATTATGATGATCTTCACGATAGTTACTCACTTCTGCTAAAGCTACGGAAGATGATACCATCGGTGATTCAGCAGCTAATTTAATTAAACTCTCACCATCCCAACGCACTGCATAAACCTCACCCACATCAGCAGTCAAATGACTAGAGAAAATCAACAAGGTAAATGCGGCATAACGGTTTAAATTCAATTTACTTAACGCCTGATGGATCTTCGATATTGAAGTTAAACTGGCTAATGATTTAACTAGTAATCCTCGACTGATCAGATCATTACCGATCGGTACATGCTGATAATAATTAAGTAAACAAACTGACAGCCCTGCTTGGTTCATCGCAATCCAACTACCACCGCCAACAGGATCCACAGGCATTAAAAACTTAACCCCCGAATCATTAAAATATTTAGGTAGCTGCGCGATCGCGCGACCTTTTTGCTCATCACGATTAAAAAAGACTTGGTAACCATCATGCGCCAATAACCAACTTACTGTACACATGTCGAATCACCTCGAATAGATGTCAGTGTCGCTGGTGCAACGCCCATATCTTTAGGTGCTTGGAAGTCACATAATTTAGCGGAAACAGTCATTAAAGCGTAATGATGAATAGCATGAGCACTCACAAAGACAAGTTCACGTAATAGGGTGCTTTTAACTTCGGCGATCATGGTGGAAATAACAGATACCTCAGTACTCACCATCACTGACTTATTGGCATCTGAATAATGAAGAGAGATTAACCAAGCTTTAATAGTAAATAATTCATCTAAGCCAGTTTTACGGCAAGATTCAATCAATGCACCACGACGACGTACATCGTAATCCACAACATTACTATCAATAGCGCCTTGCACTGAGTAGTATAAATCAAGAATATGACGTAGATGCTCACCAATAGAGCTTGCTACATAAGGCTTAGCGCCCATGCAGTATTGTTCATTAGTCATTGATTCAAGCAACGCGATACCTTGATCCAATCCTTCTATATTCCCTTGTATTACTATTCTGAATTGTTCTGCAGAATCTACCACCATATTAACCCCTCTCAATGCTTCCATTTAAGTAAAGCATACAACAAATACTAGGTTTTATTTATCACGAAAAAATCACATTTTTCACCTAATTACAGTGTCCTCGGTGATACTTGAAATGAACTTTTTCATCTTACAATTGTCTTATTCGGTAATTCACTTCTGCAAAATTAATAACTATAAATTAAATTGTTACTCGTTTTTATAACATCTATGATAAATTAGAGCGCATTAGCAAAAACTATTACTTGATGAGATACGACATGTTAAATGACTTTTTAAATAAATTAACAGCCCAGCCAACGACGATTGAGTTTGAAGATGTTATCGCCGTTATTGATGCAACCTATGATTTTACACCAACAAAGTTTTATAATGGCTATCTAGTGAATGAAGCAAATGAAAACTCAACTTCATGTAAATTATTTGCTCTAGGCCGTTTGAATAAATTCACGAAACAACAGATGCTAGCATGCTTCGGTAGTTACTATCGTGATGATGTTGTAAAAAACCCAACAGCAGAAGATCATGCTAATATTCGTTACTTCATCCGTACAGGCTGGTCTGGTATTCAATTTGAAACCTTGCCGCTAAAATTGAAGTAATTAATAGCTAACGCGAATTTGAGACAGGGATTTAAGCATTGCTTTTCTCTGCTCAAATATTGCGGAAATTTGAAATTCTATATAAATAAATACTTATTAATCACTCTAAGAATAACCAAAACTTCATAGTGAACCTTCAAAACCAACCTTATTCAGCACTTAAAACACTTAAACTTCGACTCAAACTTTATAATTCATTATCACTAAGCCCTAGAAATAGAATAAAAGACGCAATAATAACCTATTAAACCAACCTGATATCAAGTTGATATAAGGAGTTAATATGCATATTCATCTAAATGGATTCGATTTTGAATTCTCACACCAAGTTATCGCTTCATTTATTGATAGTGATAATTATGACCCCCAATCTCTTGATACCGCAGGTATTCATTTAACCGACATATATCAACAGATGCTTAAGTCCGGCGTAGCAAAAACTGACCTAGTCAGTGCAATGCTTAACTTCCATGTCAGTAGCCTACAAAGTGACGGTATTAAGAATAAAACCATCGCGAGTTCAACTTATCAAAACCTCAATGTTAGCTTCTTGATAGACAGTAACGGCAATGATTTTGCGCGGTTTATTAATCATTACGATAAAATCCAAGAGGATAGCATCAGCGTGTACTTTAAAAATTTCGATGAAGTAATCAAACTCAGTTACTCTGACGTACTACAACTTACCGAATACCATCAGCATTTAAATAAAGAACAAATATTACTGTTATTTCTCGAAACATTTAGAGAGTTTGGCCTGTCATCAAATAACGCTTTATTAGCCACCCTTTGTGGAACAGGGATATTACTATTCAAAAATGAAATTAACACTTTAGAGGTTTTACGGTTCAAGAATATTGAATTTGAATTAAATATTCATCAATTACTGCTTAATCTCCCTGATGACCTAAACACTAGACTACTGGACATACCACTATAAAAAATACTTTAAAATACAGTTTCAATCTAAGAGACCACGTAAATCATAGATTTAAAACTTAAAATCGTCATTCAAAAGAATTAAATGACGTATGATTTTTTTGCTTACTCTGAGAAAGGTTCAAAAAAGATGAAGAGTAATAGATCGGCCAGAAAGCGCGGTGGTGATGTAGATAAAAGAAAACAAGAAGAACAAGTTGCAGTGATGGTGCTTGGGCGTATGTTGGTATAGCGAAAGATGCTAATTGCGATCGTAAAAGTTTGATAATCAATAAGAATAGACCGATACAAAATAAAAAATAGCAGGGCCAGGCGTTAATCTCCTAAATTATTAATGCCTGCTGTTCCAATGCATCCAGTAATACGTTGAAATATCTTACTTGCACATCATAAGTCCCATCTCCTGTGATATCTATATTGGCGATTGTCGACTCTTCTCCAACTGACCACGAAACACTATCATTAATATTATCTATATCTATCTCATATTTAGACGCCACCCAAATTTCTTCAATATTAATAAACAAATCATTCAGGCCTAACCCATCAGGCGCTACCTCTCCTGACTCCAAATTAATAGTTTGTGTCGCCAAGCTCCCTCTGTAATCCAACACATCATTACCATTACCACCATCAATGATATTGCTATAATTGATGGTATTATCCGCCATCACAAAAATGTCGTCAGCGGCTGTCCCTTCAGCAACATTGCTCTCTTCAAAAAGTACAATCCTATTTATAGCGACAACATCCGATACATTTCCTGTCTCTGCATCGCTGTATGCTTGCGCCCTAACCTGAGAAAGCAGACTGCCCGGTGAAGAGGGTTCCGTGATAATCTCAACCTGGTATTCCCAAATACCAGAACCCGGCGAGGTTTCTTGTGCATCAACAATACCGTCACTACCAACAAGAGCGTTGAGGACACTCACATCGAAAGTAACTCGGGTAATATCAAGACCCGGCGCATTATTATCCCCCAAGTACCCATCAGCAGCAGCATCGTACCAACGAATACGTAAGTTATCGCCACGTAACCATTCCATGTCACTGATACCATCGCCAACACTGCGAGATATTTCCAGGTTTTCTGCCGTCAGGACAGGCCTAGCATCTTCAATTGTGTTTTCCACATCTTCAATTATGTTTTCCACATTTACAATTGTGGCTACTGTGTCTTCCACCAAAATATTAAACTCTTGCTCAGGAATGATAATATCGGGCGAAACTAAAATGCCCTGACTAACCGCCGTGTCATCCCCTAAAATATTACTCGAAGAAAATTCATCAGATAGTTGGATTTCCCCCTTAGCTCTTGTTTTTACAGTTTGTGTTGACAATAAGTTTGACTCGATACTGCTTTGAAGAATACGACTGCCCACCGCACTGAGGGTTTCTTCATGACCAACATTACCGAAGGTGTCTCTCGATGGCGAGATATAAGGTGCCGATATTATGAAGTCAAGATCTTCAATGGGTTTCTCAGAGTTTATAATCGCGAGTGCTGGCACGTAAGAGCGATACAAGTTTAATTCGCCATTGATGGTCATAAGCGTTAATTTAGCCCGCTCATTATTTTGCAAACCGACCAGCACATTAATGTTGGTTACTACATTTTGGCTATTGATGACATCTTCAATAACGAAAGTTCCGTGACCTTGGGTTACTATAACCAGATCCTGGCCTCGAATACTAAATACGGCACTAGCAACATCAATGAATTGTAAATTAATTAGATCACCGGCTTTCGCCTGAATAACCGTAGCATCATTACCGATAGTAGATAAGTCACCCACCAACTGAGATAATTTAATACTACCTTGTTCTAATAGTTCGAGTTCGAATTTGGATGCATTCGTTACCATTACGTTACTCCAAAGTAATATCCATGGTTACAAAGTTTATGGAGTGTATATAACAACTACACCAGTCAGCGCTACTGAGTTATAAAATCATTATAAATAAAAATACCCATTTCATAGGGCAATTGATAGCTAAGTAATAACGCCGCATATTGCTGATTATTGTATTCAACTTTGGCACGCATCTCTTCTTCCGCAACATTAGCCAGCTCAATCAAGGTTCGACGCCCCGCATTAACCAAAGCGCGATAACGTTTTCGGGTTAACTCTGCAGCCTCCACAGAAAGTAACGCAGATTTCAGGCTATTTGAGGTAATAACAGCTCGCGCGTAGGCGTCTTCAACCTTACGTTCTATCCTGTATTGAACGTCCTGCAGCGCATATTTGGCACCTTCATAAGCTGCTATGGCGGCGGCAGTGCGGTTAGTCGTCGCCATACCATCAAACAATGACCAGCTTAGCTGTAAAAGTATAATATCTTCATCCTGATTATTACCTGCTACGTCAACATTACCATTGGTATTATGTGACATAGAATGGCGATACACTAAATCAACACTAGGGTAATAACCCGCTTGCACTTCCTTCTTGTCATGAAAGCGGATCTGGCTCAAGATCTCTGCTTCTTGCCGCAACGGGTGCTTATCAGCGATATCGAATAACCCGGCTAAAGCCAATTGAGGTATGTTATCTACCGTATAATCTTGATATGCCATCAACGGGGCAAGCACAGCAGCAAATTTGGAACGGGTTAATTCGAAAAAAGCATGTTCAACCTGACGTAATGACTGATACTGGGTAAACAGTTGATTTTCAATAGCTAAAAAGCGGCTTTCAAGCCGATGCACTTCGACTCGGGCATCATAGCCAGATGAACCTCGCTTTCTTACATTATCAAGCAGTTCAGCAATCACCGCTTTCCCATCACGGACCGCATTATAATTAGCCTGCAAACGCTGATATTCAATATATATTTGAATAAGTTCAATAGTTTTGTCATTAAGCTTACGTTGATAACGCATAGTATCCCGTTGAAACTTTAGGTTAGCGCTGTCCCAGCGATTTTGGGTAGCAAAACCATTAAACACATTTTGTTTAACATCAACAGACACATCATTATAATTGTATATATTGTCAGCCAAATCAGTCGATGCTTTCTTACGCCCACTAGTGGCACTGAGTGAGATTTTTGGTAACCACTCACTGTAATTAGCACGAAGGGTCTTTTCAGCCTGAGAAAGATTTTTTGCTTCGAATTTTAGTTCGGGGTTATGCTGCATTAACCGCTGCATCGCGATATTTACCGAGCTTGCCTGCGGTGCACTGACAAGCGGTGAATTGCGCCTTTGTTTGTGCAGTGAGTCGGCATCCGAATAACTGTAACGGGTGTTGTTTTGCGGCGGTGTTTCTGCCTGTACGCAAAATGCCGTCAGCGCCGTCATCGTGAAAACCGCGGTCACTACTAGCACTTTTTCAGTAATCATTCCATATGTATTCATAACCCATCCT
>Ga0209396_1001696_pt1 | contig 23981 bp, 23 predicted proteins | sample GOMGulsemesocosm_6_FD_184638 | JGI IMG/M metagenome (GOLD analysis project Ga0209396, IMG submission 184638) | Methane-oxidizing microbial communities from mesocosms in the Gulf of Mexico - GOM8C Gulf of Mexico (SPAdes) (version 2) | ecosystem: Environmental > Aquatic > Marine > Cold seeps... | reverse complement strand
AATAATCAGTGAAAACCTAGGCTTTGGTTGGTCAGAAACAGTTTATTCTGGTGTGACTTATCCAAGCGTTGGCCGTGGTTTAGAAATGGCTTTGAAGCTAGGCTTTAAGAAGATTGTCGTCGCTCCTTACTTTTTATTCGGTGGCCGTTTAATCGATCGTATTTACGCGTATGTGGATAAAGTTGCTGCAGAAAATCCTGACGTAGAATTTATAAAAGCCGATTATTTACGTGATCAATCTCATGTATTAAATACCTTCGTTACGCGCATTGCTGAAATTGCTCAGCCTAAGCAAAATAATGAAATGGGTTTAATGGAAGATTTCCAGCGCCGTTTAGCTGCCGGAGAAGTGGATGTACATCACCACCATGCAGAGTTCCAGCCTGAGGAGTCTGGTACTGAGCATTCTCATGATCACAGCCACTCTCATGAACATAATCACTCAGATAGCCATTCACATAGTCACTCACACAGCCATTCTCATGATGACTCTCATAGTCATTCGCACGACAAGGCTGCTGGACATAATGAAGACCATGGTCATCATCACGCGCCATACAAGCACATAGCACATCCGTTTGGTCCGCGTACAATGATCAACGATAATGTGTGTTGTTGTTTTATGCGTCAGTTCCCGCAAAGCGTGATCGACGAAGAGAAAGCGATTAAAGCCGAGGCTGAAGGCACGCCTGTGTGTAAACGCTTATAATAGAAAACGTTGAATAAAACACGAGCCCTTAATCTAAATAAGGGCTCGTGTTTATAACTTAAACCAACAGAATCAAATTAACTGCTTTAAACCAATTTCATCAAGCTGTCTTTCGAATAATCCTGCAGCTCATCCAAGCGATTCTCGCGCACTTTAATCACCCACTCAGGGTCTTGAATTAAGGCACGACCAACTGCGACGAGTTCAAATTCATTTTGCTCTACACGCTCGGCAAGCTGAGTAATCGAGCTGGCTTCAATACCGGCTTGGGCTGACATCTCCATGCCGTGCTCTTCACCGACAAAACTGGTATTTAAACCGACGCTGCCAACAGTAATCACGGGCTTGCCCGTTAACTCTTTGGTCCAGCCGGCTAGGTTTAAATCAGAGCCAGTGAATTCCTTTTCCCAATAACGACGGGTACTGCAATGGAAGATATCCACACCCGCATCAACTAGCGGGGTTAAGAAGGCTTTTAACTCTTCCGGAGTTGTTACCAAGCGCGCATTATAATCTTGCTGCTTCCACTGCGAGAAACGGAAAATGATGGGGAAATCGGCACCGACACGAGCGCGGATAGCACTGACAATTTCAGCGGCAAATTTAGTACGGGCAACCAGGTCACCACCATAACTATCATCGCGAACGTTAGTGCCTTCCCAGAAGAATTGATCGATTAAATAACCGTGCGCGCCATGAACTTCAACCGCATCAAAGCCAACTTCTTTTGCATCGGCTGCCGCTTGGGCAAACGCTTCAACTACGTCATCGATATCTTGCTGGCTCATTGCAATACCGTTTTTCTTCCCCGGCATAAACAAACCAGAAGGGCTATAACCCGGTACTGAAGGATCAGGATCAGCGCCTTCTTTACGCACTGAACCTACATGCCATAACTGAGGTGCAATTTTTCCGCCTTTAGCATGAACGGCATCAACCACTTTTTTCCAGCCAGCCATTGCAGCTTCACCATGTATAGCAGGCACACGAGGATAACCATTAGCGGCTTTATGCCCAACGGTTGTTCCTTCGGTAATAATTAAACCGACTTCGTTTTCAGCACGACGTGCGTAATACGCCACGACCAAATCGTTTGGCACGCCACCGGGTGAAAATGTGCGTGTCATTGGCGCCATAACAATGCGGTTTTTTAATGACAGCGGACCTAACTCAATAGGTTGAAATAATGGAGATAAAGAAGTGCTCATAGTGTTCCTATTCTTTTTTAATTGTTTAAGAATTACTTAAGTTTTTTATAACGTACTGGGTTTTATAAGGTTCTAGGTTTTATAAGGTGTTCAAATTGTTTCATCGTTTGCTGAAACAAATCTTTTCCGTGCAAGCGCGCGTAATACAGTGCGCCTTTACAACTAAAAATAAATAAACTGGCGAGTGCTCGTGGATCTTGATTAGCTGAAAATTCGTTATTCTTGATGCCTTCTTGCATTACCTGAGTGACCCAATCTAATTCATAATCATCTAAGGCTTTTACACGCTCTTTGATCGACTCAGGCAGCTTATTCAAGTCGCTATAGAAGGCACTGATAGGGCAGAGTTTTTGTTCATTCAGGCTGTGTTTCATCGCCGCACGTACGTAGCGTTCTAATTTATTCCAATTAGAGCTGGCCTTCGCATCAAAGTGGGATAAGCCTTGCTCAAACCAATCTTGAGTCCAATCACACAGCGCCAAGCCTAAATCGACTTTCTTAGGAAAGTGATGGTGCACACTGGCTTTGGTGATACCCAAGTGGCGAGAGATATCCAGATAGCTAAAACCCTCAAACCCATTGGCTCGCAGCATATCGGCAGAGTATTCAACAATCTGCTGGCGCGTGCTTAGTGGTTTTATCTTGGCTGCTTTGGTTTTCGCATTCATAAGCTGTGTATTACTAAAATGTGATATTGATATAATTTAATATTACTCACCCTACCTACTGGTAGGTAGGGTGGTCAATAGAAAAATTGTAAAGGGAAGTAACAGGGTGCATTTGTGCTCAAATACATAAATGGCTATTTCTGATGTATTTTGGGATGGGTATAAATAGAAAAAGTCGGACGAAATCAGTGTATTATTAGAACATTGAGTGCCAATAGATAATGAACAGCATCGTAAAAATTAGTGGATATAAATGTACAATAATCGAGATATTATCGTCCGACTGCGTGAACAAATACCGTCGTTCGAGTGTGTGAAAGGCTGTCACGATTGCTGTGGGCCGGTGACGACTTCCTCGGAAGAAATGTCACGCTTGCCCGTCAAATCTGATGCTGAACATGATGAAGCACTGAATGACCTTCGATGCGTGCACCTTGGGCCAGACGGATGTACTGTTTACGAAGATCGACCTTTGATTTGCCGCTTGTTTGGTACAACCCCTCGCATGGCTTGTCCCAATGATCGCCGTCCAGAAGATATGGTTGATGAAGAAGTTGAGCTAGATGTTCATCACTTCATCGCTAATACACGGCAGGTCTTGGTCTAGTTCGAAATAGTTTGTGGATAGCTCAGGGATAGATATGGATATTAATCTTAGGCAAGTCAGGGATACTGAGTTCGATACGGTCTACGGCATACTTCATGAGAATGCTACTTGGCTTTTATCGAAGGACATTTTTCAGTGGCCCCTAGATTGGCTTGAGTCAATACGCCTTGAGATAAGAGCATCAATCGAAGCTGAATTATTTCATGCGGTCGAGCTTGATAATACTTTAGCCGCTGTATTAGAGATTAGATCTGCGCCTGAGGTTTTGTGGGGCAATAATCAAGATGAAGCACTCTATATTCATAAGCTTGCTATTCAGCGACAATATTCCGGTAGTAGTTTGGGTCGTAATATTCTGGCGTTACTTAAGTCGGAAGCTAGGCAGAAAAATATCAGCTTCCTGCGCTTAGATTGTGTGGCCCATAACAATAAACTTAGAGCATATTATGAATCTTGCGGGTTTAATCTAAAAGGCATCGTCGATGCTGGGGAAGTTAACCTAGCTTTATATGAGCATCAGATTCAACGCTGAAAAACCTTCCTACTATGTTAAAATCAGCTCATTATTATTTTCTTTATTACTTTCCCCTATAAATTGGACACATCATGATTCCTTGGACTCTATTAGGCTTAGCCAAAATTCCGAATAACGGCGGTGAGTTAGAGTTAACTCAGCGTGACAAAGAATTTTCTATTCATATGAAAGGTGTCCGTGGGGAGCTAATGAATAGCCGCATGCACAGTTCTGAATTAGCCTTGTCTGATTTGGGCTGCGCTCATGTGAAAAATACTGAGAATGCTAAAACACTGGTCGGTGGAATGGGCATGGGCTTTACCTTAGCGGCTGCGCTAAAGGCGACCAAACCAAGCTCTAAGGTTGTTGTGGCTGAATTGGTGCCTGATGTTATTGAGTGGAATAAAGGCCCGTTAGGCGAGTGCGCAGGTAGACCATTGGATGACAGCCGAGTGATTGTTCATTTGGGTGATGTGGCTCAGTTGTTCAAAGCCAAGCAACCTGAGTTTGATGCCATTCTATTAGATGTTGATAACGGCCCTGAAGGCTTCACCCATGGTGATAATAACAACTTGTACTCACTGGATAGTTTATCGGCAATTAGGCAAACGCTGAAACCTAAGGGGGTATTAGCGGTATGGTCAGCTTGGCATGATCCTAAATTTACCACCCAGCTTAAAAAAGCCAAGTTCAAAGTTGAAACAAAAACAGTGAGAGCACATAACGGTAAAGGCAGCCGTCATACGATATATCTAGCCGCAAAAGTGTAATCTCTAATTACGGTTATATGCTGCTAACGAATCAATGGGTCGATTATGATAGGCAGTATATTCAAACCTCACATTGAATAATAAATTGTGACTTGAATTTTGCGACATCAGGGGAAATATTTTTTCTGGGTTGGTCGAGAAATACTTTTTTAGTCCACAAAAGTGTGCAGTTCTCATCAGATTTTATGGCTACTGATGATTGAATGTTTGAGCTGAAAGTCGACTTCTTTTTTGACTTCGAATTAATAATTATTACTTGATCGCTAGCATGTTTAATCTGCCATTGATCAATGGAAAATTGATTTTGATAACTGCTTATTACCCATGTCTTTGTTATGCTCTTATCAACAGCAATGACCCAAGTCGTTGGGCCATCAGGATGGAATCTTCGATCTAAGGTGATGTCGCATGGGGTGCAAGATAAGTTTTTTAACGGCCAATTTTTTATATCAATGTCACCTAGCGATAAAGTACTTCCATTAAGCTGAATATGACTTTTAAGATTTTGATTGTTTCCGAAAATAACAAAACTTTCAGTCTGAACTTCAGGCCTCGAATTTACAGGGCTACTATTGCAACCCTGTAACGTTATTATCAATAGAGTGAAGATAAGAATGTTTTTTTTCATAGGATTTACAATCTTGATTGCTCTTTAAGGCGTTCAAAAAACTCTGCTGAGGGAGCGAATTCTGCAGCCACCGGAGTTCTATCATCACCGACTTTATCAGGCATTAATTTATCTTCATTATTAAGATTTGAATATGATGATAATGAAACTCCAGAGTTATTTCCGCTTGAATAATGCTGGAAATCTAAAATAATATTTGTCCAGTCATCGTGGTCGGTATGAATTCCAGACCCCGCGCCATAACTTACAGATGTATCTGATTTGTCGCCATCACAGTTATAATCCACTCCGTCAGTACCAGCTTGACCTAGGCCTAAGGTTTCATTAACAGAAGCTAGATTTAAGTTAATACCGTTACCGTGGGAGAAGTCTATTATAAACGTACTCGTGTTAGGAGCATTGCTTAGTCCTGAGTAGCAAGTGACATCCCCTGCTTGCCCATCGGGTGCAGCAGCATAGTAATAACGATCCCCTTCATCAAGTCCTATGGTAGGAAGACCTGTGAGCTGATACATATAGTTCATAATGCTGATGTAATTTGGTTCGTAATTATTACCATCGTTACTGCCACCGTGGAACAGACCAAGGTTATGACCGAGTTCATGCATTAACGTACTGGCTTGATAGTTTATTAAGGCATTAGTATTGGAAATACCGCTTGAATTGAGGCTCCAATCACCAAGGGTTACGATTAAGTCATTACCATTTAATTCGGCTAAACCAGATGAGCCACTACCTCCACCGGCGACCTGCGAATTTGCAAAAATGAGATAGTGAAAAATTTGCATACGAGCATAATCGGTATAATCACGTTTATAATCATAAACATTAGCCCGAGCATCGACAGGATCAAAAGATATACCTGCGGCAAAGGGGACCTCACCACCTCCACCGAGGTCAAAGTTTGCTATGTTGATACCAACGCCTGGATCATATAAGTCGCCAACATCAAAGTGGACTGCGATGTTTTGTGTGGCGAAGGAATCGACAACTTTCTGCAATGCTTCGCGTCGGGGTATTATGCCTTCGTCGGCAACTTGCGCACTGCTATTGGTTGCTTCCATATAATCGACTTCAATAAAAATATCTTTTGTACCCACTCTCGCACCCCAGTCATAAAGAGGTAATCCGGCAAAGGTGCTACCTGATACTTCACTACAGTCTGGAATTCCATCTGCATCAGTATCGGTCGTGCAGGTCACATCGTTTGCACCAGCCATGGTCGAAAAGCTATAAGAATTCCAATCCGCAGCAGTATGGCTATCGGTGTTGCTACTGTCTCGTCCGATACTATGACCGTACTGGCCAGCAACCCAAGGTAATGCCGTCGCAAAAGTACCGCTCCACCCGGCTCCCGTTGTGGGGGTATATGAGCTACCAAAGCTAACAAAATCTTCCGTAATCCCTGTTGCAATTTTAACTAGATCGATATATCCATTACTTCTCCAAAAAGGGTATTTGGTTCCATCTTTTACATACATTAATCTATTGGTTGAAGTGTATGTTTTAGTAGTGCTCTGGGCACGAATAACGATGTACTGGCCTGGCTGTAAAGTCACGCTGCTTAGCGGGAATGTGTGCGCATTACCAAAGCTACCGTCATAATAGCGAGAGATAAATTGATAATCAGACATGTCTACTGCACTGGATGAGGTATTGTATATCTCAAACCAGCGCAAAGTATTATCATAATAAGACTCCCCAACTTCCGTAATCAATAAGCCGCTAGGCGCTGTATTAAATGTATGACTCACATCCAAAGCAACATTACCTGCCAGTAAATTAGCAGCTCCTGTGGTTACTTTCATTTTATATTCAGTTGCACTATCGAGATCAGCAATGCCAGTAATCGTAATCGTGCGGTTCAAATTACTGGCAACAGCAGATGTAATTCCGATGCAGTTGGTGAAATTATCTTTCGATATTTGAACGGTGCCGGTGCAGGCAGTGGTGGAATTGTTATAACTGAGGGTGGAGGTCTCTAGCGGGTCATCAGAAGTGATTAAGAAAGTAGTATCCACGGCAACATTAGCAGCGCCATTATTTGGTGATAGTGTCACAGTAGGGGCACTTGCATCACTGAATGATAAAGTAATCGTTCTGGTATTCGATACATCCGCGCCATCACTGAGTTGCACTGTAAAGCTGTCGCCATTAATTCCAGCGACTGATGAAGGTTGATACTCGAGCGCGGACGCTGTGTGATTGGTTATGACAACGGATCCGTGGCTGGCCTGTGAAATGACACTATAGACATAACTGCTGGACGGTGAGTCAACATCAGAAGCGGAGAGGTTAAAAGCAACATTTGAGCTAAAAGCTAAGTTTGATTTTGTTTGATTAGCCAAGATAGGTACGTCATTAACGGCATTCACTGTAATCGTAAAAGGTCCAATACTGGATGAACTGATATCGTCAGTCGCCGTAATTGTAATGTTGCTATCGACCCCCACATGAGCATCATCGGGAATACCCGTTAAAGCGCCAGTGGTCGTGCTAAAGCTCGCCCAAGAAGGCTTGTTAGTAATGCTAAAAACAGCCGTGCCAGCAGCGGGACTATCAATGGTTGGGGTGAAGTTATAACTACTTTCTTCACTAATCGATGTACTAGGTGTGCCAGATATCTCCATTGCGACACTAGCAGGTATGACTTCAACACTAGGTTTACTGGAACCGGTTCCGCCACCACAAGCTGAAATAAATAATGTAAAAATTAATATGATATATAAAGAATGCACAGGCTTACTACTCAAAAAGGATGGTCTATAACTAATGTAGTTTACCTAGAATAAATATCTATTATCAAAGAGTTTTAAAATGTAATTCTTATGTTGATAACCACTTCTCATTACGTAGCAACGGCTTGCTTGGTCCATGTTGGTTACAAAGCAGTTGTAAACAATTACTTAACACCTGTGACGTTTTATTTTAAATATTTGTAATATCTATAGATCGAATATAAATACTTCGATATCACTGAATGGTGAATAAAGGCAAACTGAGTGAAAGCTCAGGACGCAAAGCCACCGGTCTAAGGTACCAGTTTCTATTTTAGAAATTTTACTACGACAGCGGGGTTGCTGGACCAGTCTTTATGCGCACTTCTTCGTGAAGCGAAAAAGTATTAATGCGCATATATAGGTGGCTTATGGCCGTCCCCAGCAAATCACTGGTTACTTATATCTTTTTAACAATTAAAAAGAAGGGCATAGCTATGTTTGATTTGAAAAAAATGATGGGATTAATCGTCTTATCCGTTATCACGAATAGTGCTTGTGCAACACTCACGTTGCCGATCTCAAGTCTCTCTTTGAATTTTGAAAGAGAGGCTCGTGAAATATCTGAGCCATTAGATAAGGTGAAGTTACAACGTTACCAAGAGCTGAAGTTAGGCCAAGCAGAGGAAGACGAACGTCACAATCAGTTAGTATGTTCAGCGAAGACATAACCACTAGAAACACTTCAATTCTTACGGATGTTCTTTCTAGTGCTATAGCGTATGTATATAACGGCTGCATTATAAAGAACATCACGATCTTAATTATATCTCGTACTAGCCGATAAAGTATCATGGCTATCCATAATCAAGTCTCGTCATTATTGAGCCAGTTGGCTAAACAACCGATGACGGATACCGCTCGAAAACCTATTATTGCGCCGATTAATAGCGACGAACCCGTGCGCGCCGCTGTTAGCCAAAATTCCTTTTCTGGCAGTGGTCTCAATCTAGAGCTCAGCTTATCGTCTGGGCAAGAAGTTGAATTGAGCATTCAAATCAATCAGGCGGGTGGCTTGAGTCAATTAGAGCTGGTCAGTGATTCTGAATTAAGTATTACAGATCAAAAAAAACTCAGTGAATTTCTGAAACAATTGAGCAGTGCCGTAACCGATCTTTTTAAAGGCGAGGGAGGGGCTGATACTTTTAGCTTTGCTAATCAAAATGGCATAGAAGATATTGAATTAAATGTCTATCAAGATAATGGCAACGAAAAACAGACACTTACCTTTGATAAAGAAGGGCGTGGCAGTGGCCGTAAAGTAGAAGCGTCATGGCGTGAATATGATCGAGCTAATGGTGTTGAAGAGCATCATGATTTTTCTTTAACGAAACAAGCTAAGCGAGACGATCAAACCGCTATTTATGGTGCCACGAGCTATCAATGGTTACTCGATCAAGTCGATACGGCAATGTCTGCCCTTGACGATAAGTCACAAGGAGAAGTATTAACCAATTTTTTTAACTCAGGAATTCGAGCCCTGTTTTCAACGGTTAATTCTGGCAGTACTTTATTACAAGAATTAGGAGCAAGTGGACAGCAAGCAAAGGAGTTCATTGGCCGTAGTATTCAGGTATTAGCGAGTGAGCACCTGGCTAAAAAGACGACAAATGAACAGAAACAGATGAATGCTTTGCCCGATTTTAATATGAGTTTTTCTTCTCAGCGGCAAACGTTAGGTTCTACTCAAAATGAATATCAACTCGATATGAGCATCTCACAAAATAGCGATCAGGCGCTCAGCGAAGATAAAGACAAGAGCTATCAAAGTCAGAATCGACGCTTACGCATGGACTATCAATCAGCGCGTCAGCAAGCTGTGTATGAATATACTTGGACGCGAGATGAAAGCCTACGCAATGTCTTTGAAAAGGGCGGCCTCGCCTCGACTCATTACCGCATTGAAGAAAGAATACAATCTCAGTTGCTCGGTGACCCCAGTGCTGACGAAGCGATTGAGTATAAAAATAGAGATGATAATTACTTCAGGAAAAACATCTGATTTTTAGAGTGTCTTTTTGATCAACCACGGCATGAGTGGCGCTTGTATAAATAATGTGAAGAGTACCATGCCATAAATAATAGCTTGTACTGTGTACCAACCCGGCACTGTGGTTGGAATAGACAGTGCCAGAGCAATGCCGACTCCGCCTCGTAGTCCACCCCACATCATGACATGTTGATAACTAAAAGAAATTTTCTCTTGCTTCGGTATTATATTTATTAGTGGTGTGAAACCGTAGATCACCATCGCTCGGCTAATCGTAGCAGCGCCGATGCCCAGTAGCATGGCAAACCATTGGTCTTTAAACATATCGAGGGTAATCGTTACGCCCATTAATACAAATACGATGACATTAGCGATGTAACCATTGAGTTCCCAAAGTTCAGAACTAAAGCCTTCTTCTTTTTGTGAGAATAGCTGGCTTAGCCTACGGCTTTCTCCTAACCACAGCCCACTAATAAGAACTGCGATGATGCCGGAAACATGGAAGCTGTGTTCAGCGATATAAAAAGGCAGCGCCATGGCTAATAAGCTAATAACCCCGCGGCCGATATTAGACGTTATTAAACGATACAGTAACGAGAAGCAATATCCCGCAACCAGACCAATGGCGATACCGCCGCCGACCGTCAAGGTGAATTCACCGACAGCGCTTTGCCATTCTATTGCTCCTTCAGTACTGCTTAATGCCATGATAACTAAGCTAAAGCAGACCACAGCCGTTGCATCGTTGAATAAGCTTTCTCCTTCTACCAGTGTGGTTAAGCGGGGAGAGGCACCCACGGCTTTAAACATCGAGACGACAGCAACGGGGTCGGTTGCCGCTAGAATGATACCTGCCAATAATGCAGTCAGTACTGGAAAGGCCTGTGGATAACCGATGCCGATAAATAACAGATAACCACAAATGAAAGCCGAGATTAAAAGGGCTGGCACGGCCAAGACAATAACCGGCAACCAATTCTTCATCAGCAGTCTAGTCGGCATATGATAGGCAGATTCAAAGACCAGAATGGGTACTAAAATATGAAAAATAATATCGCGGAAACTATCCCAGCGCAGGCCGGTATCATAGCCGAGCCCCGTCCAAACTTCTGAACCGATGAAACCTAGCAATACAAGAATGGCAGTAAAGGGAATGGGGAAGCGGGTAAGGTAAGGCTCAATCAATGCGGCGAATAAAACAAGGCATAATAAAATGATGATAGAGGCTGGCATGATAAGCGCCTTAGTCGATGTTTTATTTGAGTATAGTTGTTGGTGAGCTTATCGGAGGCATAAAAAGGGAAGCTAAGTCTACATAATAGTAGGATCATTTTTTTCATAAATGACTCTATTGCGACCATGCTCTTTCGCCACGTATAAAAAATCATCGGCTTGTTTAAGGAGGGTGCTTTCAGCTTCGTGATGTGACGGAATACAGCAAGCCAAGCCAAGGCTGGCAGTGACAGACAACGTTTGCTCCTGCCATTCCACTTTTAATCCTTCTATCTGGGTTCGAATGTTTTCGGCGACTAGATACGCACCTTCTAAAGGTGTGTTAGGCAATAATACGGTGAACTCTTCACCGCCATAGCGTGAGACTGCATCGCTTGGGCGCTTTACAACATTTTGAATCGAATTAGCAACGGCCTTTAATACTGCATCGCCTGCTTGGTGGCCATGGTTATCATTGAATAATTTAAAGTGATCAATATCGATAATGAGTAATGAAATCCAAGATTTCTCTCGATAAGCGCGGCGATATTCGCTAGAAAATTTATTATCAAAATAATGGCGATTCTTAACTTGAGTTAAAGAGTCTGTTATAGAAGCAGTCTGTAAATGATCATTTAATACTTCTAGTTCCTCAGTCCGTTCACGAACTTTATTATCCAGCTCTTGATTGGCTTTTATTTGAATCTCTAGCATTTGTTGTTGGGTTTCTATACGCGCTTTACGCTCGCTATTTATACGATCAGCCAAGCCCAGTGCAAGTAGTAAAACCTCCAATACAGCGCCTATTTCGATGGCATGTTCAGTTAGCGTATTAATGGGAAGTAGGCCAAATTTCTGTCCACTGTAGAGTAAAAATCCGATTAATACGGTTGTCCATGCAATGATGAACATCATTATCTCTCGGCTTCTACTACGAAACCATTCTTGTAAGGTTGAGAACATAGCGATGCCTGCCGCAATAATCGCGAGGGCAGCACCGACTCTAATCATCACAACGTAAGGGAGTATCAGTGCGGCAATTGAGTAGGCAACTGAGATCCAAACAAATGACAAAATTAGTCGATTAAGGCTTGGCCGTACGGTGGCTAATTTTAAGAAAGTAGAGCTGAATAATGCACCGAAAACAATGACTGGGCCGATTAGAAATACGACGGATAGTTCATGGATTTTAGGGCTGTTAGGCCATAAAAACTGATATCCCCAGCCATGAATACTTGCCATAAAGAAGGTAAACGAGGTGATGTACAAAACGTAATATAAGTAGCTGCGTGCGCGAACAATAAAAAATATCACCGCGTTATAAAACAGCATGCTGATTAAAATGGCGTAAAAGGCTGCGCTGGCTGCATTCTCCGTCGCAATGGTTTGCCAAAAGTGGCTCTCTGTTTGTAGTGAGAGTGCAAGCTGAAGCGAGCTGGTGGTTTGTACATGAAGGTAGAGGGAATATTCTTGGTCTGTGTGAATCTCTAATGGAAAAACAAAGGTAGGCTGCTGAACAGGCCTTTCAGTAAAGGGTAAGGTATCGCCACTATGAAACTCTTGTACAACGTCATCCTCGGCTAAAAGGTAGACGTCAATCTTGTCTAACAGGGGGTAGTTACTGCGCAAAAACCAGGGCGTGCTTGAGCTGTGTATATTTTGCAGCGGAATCTTGAACCAGAAGTGGCGTTGATTGAAGCCAAAGCTTGCTTCTGTGATGTTGATGTCATGCCAAGCGGCGTCTTCTTGCTGGCGCACCTGATCCAGAGTTAATGCTTTGTCATGATTGGAATATTCAGACATACCAAAATAACTCAACCTTTTTTCGTAACTGGCTAGTTGACTGGTGAATCCAACGAAAGAAATACAAAGTAGTATGAGAAGAAATCCAACCTGTTTCAGCATGTTTGAGCTATATCATGATAACGAAAGATAGCTCTAGTATAGTTAATCTATTTGGAAGCGATTGTTCATTTACTGAATTAGGCATTATTAATCAATAGGGTACGTTATAATTACAGTATTCGATTGATAGATTCATTTTGGAGCAGACGGCATGGGTTTTAGCGGTACTAATCGGCATTGGTTCATCATTGGGGCAGAATTTCCAGTGGGACAGTTTTTGGCTAAACTAGCCAGTGAGTTAGCACTTCCTTACAGCTCCCGTCGTTTGGATAGCCGGGAAAAACTCTCTGTTCCTGTGGGCATGCCTTCAGCGCCTTTAGCCATCTTGGCCGTCTCTGGAGACGATGCCGATACGATAGGGCACTTAGCTGAATGGATTGAATTGCTTATTGAGCAAGATATTCCAATGGTTTTACTGTCGTCCGCTAAAGTCTTTGATTATAACGAGGTGGGAAGCCTTGAGAATGATGAAATGACGGGGGACGCTGGCTTGATCGCGCTGGAGAATCAGGCGCGTAAACAGTTGCGTCATTTGATCGTACGGGTGAATCAGCCTTTCAGTTTGTTGACGGGAGATTATGCCGTACAGCTGTTGGCCAAAGCGCGCAGTCAAGGCACTTTAACGCTAGATAATCTTATTCGCATTGCACCGACTCCCGCTGACGATATTGCTCAGGTTATTCATGCCTTGCTACAGCAAATTGGTTGTGATGAATCTTTATGGGGCACTTATCATTATTGCAGTGTCGAAAGCACGACAGAATACGCATTTGCCGAAGTATTATTAGCTGAAGCTCGACAGTATGAAGATCTGGCTCATGTGAAATTAGAAGCGCTGGACGATGATCAATGTCGACCTAGCGAAACCATTTTAGACAGTAAATTGATTAAGCATAATTTTGGCATTAAACCCAAGCTCTGGCGCCAAGGGGTGAGTCGCTTAATTAGAGGCTATTATCGAGCTGATGAAAAAAGTGATGCTTGAAGTCGTCAATCGTTAAATAATAGAGAGAAACCATGTCATCTTGTGATTCCCCTGCGTTAGTCAAAGGACTCGTCCCTCTCGTGGATGCTCGTGCTGTATTAGCACAACGTGCACAGCAATATGGCACGTTAGCGAAAACAGAAACAGTGTCGATTTATAGTGCATTAACTCGAGTCTTAGCTGAGACAATTACCTCAGGTATTAACGTTCCCAGTTTTGATAACAGCGCGATGGATGGTTACGCTTTACGCTTAGTTGATTGCCAGCAACAGCTCGCGAATAAGGGCTGTATTGAACTTAACGTCTCGCAACGAATTACCGCGGGTGATGCGCCTGAACTGTTATTGGATAATACCTGCGCGAGAATTTTTACCGGTGCCGCTGTGCCTGAAAATGCCGATATGGTGGTCATGCAGGAACAGTGTGAAATCACCGCCAGCGGTCAGGTTATTTTCCCCGCCAGCTTAGTGGATGCCAAACCGCAGCAAAATATTCGACCTGCTGGGCAAGATATTACGATCGGTCAAACTCTTTTCCAAGCCGGTCGTATACTACGAGCAGAAGATCTAGGGGTTATCGCCTCTATGGGATTTAGCCAAGTTAAAGTGCAGAAGAAGCTTAAGGTCGCGGTTATTTCTTCAGGAGATGAGCTGGTCGAACCAGGTAATTCTTTGAGCCCAGGAAAAATTTATAATACCAATAGCTTTACCTTAATCGGTTTATTACAGCGTATGGGCATGGAAGTTGTCGGTCCCTTTTTTGCGGCAGATACCTTGGCCGATACGCAATCCGTTTTAACCCAAGCCAGTGCGCAAGCCGATGTGATTATCACCAGTGGCGGCGTGTCTGTCGGTGAAGAAGATCATATTAAAGCGGCCATTAGCAGTGGTGGTGAATTAGAGATGTGGCGTTTGGCGATTAAGCCAGGCAAACCCTTTGCACTGGGTCAGTTTAATCAAACTCCCGTGATTGGTTTGCCTGGAAATCCAGCAGCCGTCGTCGTTACTTTTTATCAGTTGGCCCGTGACTTTTTATGGTCGGTACAAGGTGCTGATACGCAGCCGTTATTAGTATTAAAAGGAAAAGCAGCCTTTACGACGAAGAAATCAATTGCTCGTACTGAGTTTTTACGGGCACGGTTTAATGCTGGCGAGATTGAGATTTTTAACAACCAAAGTTCAGGTGTCTTATCTTCCTCAAGCTGGAGTGATGGTTTTGCCTGTGTGCCCGCCGGTGAGTTAATTAGCAACGGTGATGAGATAGATTTTTATGCCTTAACCACCGCTCATGGACACGGTTAATGATGGTGGCTAATAGTCTATTAAGTGGATTGATTTTGGCGGGCGGCGAAGGTCGCCGCATGGCGGGTCGAGATAAAGGTTTAATCTCATTAGTGCAGAAGCCACTGGTTGAATACGCGATTGATTGCATGGCGCCGCTGGTGGACGATTTAACCATTAGCTGTAATCGCAACCGAGCGCTTTATCAAGATTACCAGTTAGCTTGCATCTCTGATGAGACTGTAGAAAGTGTCGAAGGTTATCAAGGCCCGATGGCGGGTTTAGCCGCGGGCTTACAGCATGCAAAACATGAATGGCTATTAGTGATGCCCTGCGATACACCGCTGATGACTTCGCAGGTAATGGCACAATTGTTAGCTTGCTTAAACGCTAATGCAGCGAATAATTCACCGCAGGCGATTATCTTTTCTCACCAAGGCTTACAGCCATTACATGGTCTCTATCACCGTAGCATGTTGCCTATTTTTGAGCAGTGTTTAGCAGAAAACAAAAATGCCTTACAACGCTTATTACGTTCGCTGGACAGTGTCGTTATCCACCCAGGCTTAGAGTGTGAACTCAGTTTTAATAATGCCAATGACCCTGAAGAACTCGCTATTATTGCAGCCTTGCTAGGCAAAAAATAATGTAACTATTCAGGTCTCTAAAATTTAGACAGAAAAAGATCTATTATTGGGTAGTTGTGAAGCAAATATGCGAGGCAGGATGCCAAACCTAAGGCTACAGGGATGTATTTACGCCGTTTTGTGGAATAAATACCCAATCATTGATCGATTTATAAAACCTGTTGAATAGTTACAAAATAATTTAAACGATCACTTAAACAATAATTGAAAATTCGTTGGAATAAAAAATGGATCTAACTCATCTAGATGAAAAAGGCCAAGCTCGTATGGTCGATGTCAGCGAAAAAGCCGTCACTAAGCGCGAAGCATTAGCGCAAGCTATTGTAACGATGCTGCCCAATACCCTCACCATGATTACCGAAGGTAAGCATAAGAAAGGTGACGTACTGGCGACGGCTCGTATTGCCGGCATCCAAGCTGCGAAAAAAACGTGGGAACTCATTCCTATGTGTCACCCGTTAATGATTGCCGGTGCCAAAGTTGATATCCAAGCGATCAGTGAAACCCAATTACGCATTGAAGTGCGCTGTAAGGTGGCTGATAGAACGGGTATCGAAATGGAAGCATTAACCGCAGCGTCGATTGCCGCACTGACTATTTATGATATGTGCAAAGCGGTTGATAAAGGCATGACCATTGGTGATATTAAATTGCTCGAGAAAACCGGTGGTAAAAGCGGCGATTGGAATGCCGCTTCAGCAGCACAAGAGGCCGGGAAATAATCATGATTAATGTCTTATTTTTTGCTCGACTGAAAGATCAAGTTGGCCAAGCCGAATTGACGCTAGGTAATGAAATCGTCGGCAAAACGGTCGCAGAATTACAACAAACTTTAATTGCTCAGGGTATGGTTGCACTGCAAGACGACAGTATCCGTATTGCTTTGAACCAAGATTTCTGTGCGCCTGATACCGTGATAAATGACGGTGATGAAGTCGCCTTTATGCCGCCTGTGACAGGTGGCTAATCGTGGAAGTTAACGCAAGGATGCCTGCGGCGATGCTTAATAAAGAGTTGAGTAAAGTGTTTAGAAAAATCTGTAGTACGTTGAATCCTAAGCAAATACTCACCGCGTTGAGCGCCATTGATACCGAAGCAAAAGCTGAACGGCTAAGTCTCAATGATGATACTGAGCGCAAACGTGTTTGGCTAGTCATCATCGTTGCCTGCGTTTGTTTACTGATGGTGAACTATTTAAAATACTCCAGCGTATTAGTAGAAACTATTCGAATGTTAGAGGGCTGGTTTGATATTAAAAACAACCAGTGGTCGCGTGAGTTTCGCTACCATCCTTATCGAGAGTTACTAGGATACGTCTGGTGGGGTTTTTGGAATCTATTCTGTTTCCTAGTTATTCCGATGCTAACGATCAAGTTGGTCTTAAAGCAGTCATTGATGAACTATGGCTGGCAACTCGGCAGCATCAAAAAGCACTGGTTAGGCTATGTATTATTAGCCTCTCCTATTATGGTCTTTGCATTCTTGGTGAGCTTTCGCGAAGACTTTGCTAATCATTATCCTTTCTACGACTTAGCGCATAAAAGCTGGTTAGATTTAATTCTGTGGGAATGTATTTATATCTTGCAGTTTGTTGCGGTGGAATTCTTCTTTCGGGGTTTCTTGGTTAATGGCTTACGCATTCCCTTTGGCAGCTTGTCCATTGCGGTTATGTGTTTACCCTACCTTATGCTGCACTTTCCTAAATTGTGGTTAGAATCTTTTGGTGCCATCTCATTTGGCTTCTTACTGGGTATTTTAGCCTTGCGCTCGAAATCTATTTGGGGCGGAGTCGGGGTGCATGTTGCCATTGCGTTGATGATGGATTGCATGGCAATGATGCAAACGAAGGGTTTCCCCGATCAATTCATGCGTTAGCCGTTCTGGCTAATGCAGACTGTTCCATTTTTGGTAAACACTTACACTCATTAATAGACTAATCTTATGGCACCCTTCACCGTATAACGGTGCTGTCATTGTATTTAATATTTCTGATGTAACTATTCAGGTAATTCAAATTAAGACAAAATCAGATCCATTATTGGGTGTTTGTGGAGCAAATATGCGAGGCAGGAGCCGAACTAAAGCTACATGGAGCGTAGCGCTATGAATACCTGCAATAGCTGGTATTTACGCCGTTTTGTGGAATAAATACCCAATCATCGATCGTTTTAAAACTTGCTGAATAGTTACTATCTGATCAACATCACTTAAGTGAATAACACTGAGTGATTAACCCCATTTAGGAAACCCATTATGATTAAAGCGTATGCAGCTTTCGAAGCCGGCGGAAAATTAAAACCTTACGAATTTGATCCTGGTCCTTTGGCCGATCACGATGTAGAAATTGCAGTCGATTATTGTGGTATTTGTCACAGTGATTTAAGCATGCTAAATAATGAATGGGGCATCACTCAATACCCTTTTGTACCCGGGCATGAAGTGGCGGGTAAGATCAGCGCTGTCGGTAAGCACGTGAGTAAATTTAAAATCGGTGATCGCGTTGGCCTAGGTTGGCACTCAAGTTACTGCAACGATTGTAATACCTGTCTTGAAGGCGACCATAACCTGTGTAGCAGTGCGCAGGGCACCTTAATTGGTCGACATGGTGGCTTTGCCGATAAAGTCCGAGCACAAGCAATCAGCGTCGTCGCATTACCGGATGGGCTGAGCAGTGAGAAAGCAGGGCCACTTTTCTGTGGAGGCGTAACTGTTTATAACCCGATGGTTCAGTTTGACCTAAAGCCAACCGCAAAAGTTGCCGTGATTGGGATTGGCGGCTTGGGCCATATGGCGCTTAAGTTTTTGAATGCTTGGGGTTGTGAGGTCACTGCGTTTACTTCATCTGAAGCCAAGCGCACAGAGGCGCTAGAATTAGGGGCGCACAAAACACTGAATTCTCGTGATAGCGCTGAACTAGCGACGGCAGCGAATTCATTTGATCTGATCTTATCGACGGTTAACGTCAAGTTGGATTGGGGCAGCTATGTGCAAACGTTAAGACCGAAAGGACGTTTGCACTTTTTAGGAGCTATTTTAGAACCGGTAGAAGTCAGTGTTTTTGCATTAATGGGCGCGCAGCGTTCGATCTCGAGTTCACCGGTAGGCAGTCCCGCGGTTATCGCTCAAATGCTCGAGTTTGCGGCCCGTCATAACATTGAACCAGAAGTGGAAGTCTTTGATATTGCAGATGTTAATAGCGCCATTGAACGTTTAGAAAATGGCAGTCCTCGCTATCGTGTCGTACTAAGGAATTAGGATTAAATAACTGAATGGAATAACTCAATAAATAGGTGTATTAGGTTTAACCGAGCCTCTGGTTTTCTGGAGGCTGCTGGCTATACTCATGCTATGCGATTAAACCTTCTACTCACTTTTTTACTCATCTCTTCTTTCAGTTTGGCTTTAGAACCTATTGCTGTGTCTGTCGGCATGTATCCTTTTGCACCTTTTGTCGAGCTTAAAGGATCGGATGGTGAAGTTGGTATGACGCTCGATTTAGTGGCTGTATTGAATAAAATACAAAAAAAATATCATTTCAATACCGTGTTAATTCCGCCCAAACGTCGCTATCAGTCTTTTAATGATGGCCATTACGATATGATATTTTATGAAAGTAAATCATGGGGATGGCAAGATATAAAAGTTGATGCCTCTAAGGTTTATCAAACAGGGGGGGAGGTCTATGTCGCTCTTAAAAAACTAGGTCGAGATCAGTCCTATTTTAATGATTTTAGTGATAAAAGGATGATTGGAATATTAGGTTTTCATTATGGCTTTGCGAATTTTAACGCGGATGAAAACTTTTTAATTAAAGAATTTAATATGCTGCTGACATCTAATAACGATAGAAATATAAATCTCTTAATAAAAGACCGGGGTGATATTGCTGTTATTACTAATGCTTATCTAAAGCGTTTTTTAGTAGAGTACCCTACTGTAAAATCGCGTCTATTGATTTCAGATAAACTTGATCAAGAATATAATCATACGGCCTTGATCCGCCCAGGTATTTCACCCAGCATCGATGAAATTAATACGATGCTAAATACTTTAAAGCAAAACGGTGAACTGGATATGTTGTTGACGAAGTACGGGCTTGATTAGTCCGCACTTACCAGAAAAATGTTCGGCTAATGATGCATGTGCTGATGACTCATCATGCTTAAAGCTTCAATATCAATTTCATCAAACGATAAAATCTTACCGCCATTCTCTTTAATAAAATGTTCAGCATCCGCTTGCTTTGAAAACGAAGCCAGAGCAGGGCCCATCGCCCCATTTAATTTATGGCCAGTGACGAATAGGGCCATTTTGGCATCAATGTATTGAGCCTTATCTTGTTCATTCCAGGGCGCCGTCGCTACATCGTGAACATAAATATGCTCGATTCTGTGTTTATGCTCTGGCTGTAAAGCATAGGCGAACATATCGCGGGTTGAGCAAAAGCGCTTGGCCGGTACACCTCCCCGTTCAAATACTTGTCCTTTAGGCCCATCGAAACGATTGATATACATACCACAGAGGTCACACTCTTCACCATTTTGAATAATTACCGGCTCAGGTGCTGCTGTGATTTGTTCTTCTGTCTTACTACAGCCTGTTAGCAGTATTAATGACGCTAGGCCAGTAATGGCTATGAATGTTAAAGGCTTGGTAATTACGCTACTTATTACTTTAATTAACTCTCTGCTTCTCTGTCTACAGATCATTCTGATAACTCCTTCTTATTAAGAATCCAGCATGCGCATAGCAGTGGTAATACCACCCATAACAACATCACTAATGATAAATAGACGGTGCCATCTGCACCGTGTTCTGCAATCTGTAATACACCCGAATAGTTCTCTGCAGCAATGATGGTATAGACAAGAATACGGAATACATCGGTAGGATTTATCCATAATAAAAAGGGCACAACCGTTTCACTAATATTACCTTCACTGGCAACTAATATCGCCATAAGCACTAGGTCAAAAACCAATACGAAAATAAACCAAACGATTAGAGCAAGGCCTGCCGCTTTCGATTTTTCCGTGACAGACAAACTGATGATATAAGCGAGGGCAATGAAAACCCAACCTAATAAACTGGCCAGTACAATAAATTGTGAAAAAGCCGTGAGAACATTTATCACATCGACATCGCTGACAATACAAATGATGATGGCGGGTAAACCAAAGCCTAAAACGGAGGCTAGAGTGATGATGGCTGCTTGGCCTACAAACTTCCCTAGTAATAATTGAGCATTGCTTAAAGGATAAGTCATCAATAATAATAACGTCCCTTGCTCTAACTCACCGACAAAGCAGTTATAGGCCAGCATGAGTGCGATGAGCGGAATCAGCATAACGCATAGACTGGCCAGGCTAACTAAGGTCGATTCTAATGACGAAAAACCTAATATACCGGCAGTCGCAGAACCAAAATAAGCTAAGCCTAATGACATCAAAATAAAGATGACAGTGATGGCTCCGGTCCAGCGATTGCGAAGTCCATCTCTAAATTCTTTTTGTGCAACGATTAATATTTTATTCATGTCACTCTATTCCTATCACTTTTGCTGGAGCCTAAACCGCTGAACGGTTAAAATCAGACAAGTAATAACGATACAGGTCTTCTAGGGAGGGCAGTTTTATATGCAGGTCTTGCAAGTTTTCTTCTGACGCTAAATTTCTTAGAATATCGAGCTTATTTTCGGCGGCGGTATTAAAGCGGTTATGCAGTGTTCCTTCAAATGATCCTTGAGTAGAGTTTTGCAACCAATCAGGCTCAGAGATAACCCCTTTCATTTTACTTTCAATGTTGGCACGGGATAAACCAGAAACGGAAACTTCAATGGGTAAGTTGGCCGCTTCTCTTAGTTCAGCCAACGGTCCAAGGGCAAGTTTACGACCTTTACTTAAAATCATAGCGCGATCGATATGGTGTTCAACTCCAGGTAATACATGAGAGCATAAAATCACGGCACAACCGCCAGACTTTAAACGATCGACAGTGAGGTAAAAATCTTGCGTCGCTACTGGATCTAAGCCAACAGTAGGTTCATCGAGAATTAATAATTTGGGTTCACCGAGGAAGGCCTGAGCTAAACCTAAGCGCTGTCGCATACCTTTAGAGTATGTTTTAACGGCACGATCTGCTGCGGGTGCTAAATTCACTTCTTCTAATAACTTATCCGCTTGAGCTTTATTGTGGCCTTTAAGTTTGGCTAAGTAATGTAGAACTTCGCGACCACTAAGATGCTCGTAGAAGCTGACATTCTCGGGCAAATAACCGAATTGAGTGCGATAGTTATGAGCTTGATTAACGCGTGGGCAGTGGCCTAAAGCGAATACTGATCCTGTACTAGGTTTTAGGATACCTAGAATCAATTTCATTAAGGTGCTTTTACCTGCGCCATTATGACCAAATAAACCAAGCACCTCGCCTGATTTTACAGACATAGAAAGCGGATGAAGGGCATTCACATTCGGATAGTATTTACAGACTTCTTTTAGCTCTACTGCGATATCATTCATAATGGGCTCGTCGCCTTTTTTGTTGAAGCAAAACTTGAGAAGCTGGGGTGATTCGACTTTATAGGATTCGGCTTCATTAAAGGGTAGGAGTCTTTAACCCCCGGGGATTTTAATACTGGAAACTGTTCTTGTACCCAGCGCAATAATAGAACCGCAGGACTATCCATTAAAAATTTTGCTTCTGGGTACTTCCAAAATAATTTATCGATACCATCATTAGGTTCAAAAGGCACATCACCTTTGCCATCACCATCCATATCCCAGCCTTGATAATTACTCCAATAGTTTCCTTCTTGCACACCATTGATATTTTGGCTCCACTCTTGAAGCTTATTCGACACGTATTTAACTTGGATCTGATTATCGATAAAAGTATTGCCCGAGATTTTAATACCTTCTGAACCTGCGGTTAGATGAATACCAATTTCAGTATGCTCGATATGATTATTTCGAAGGGTGTTGTAGCCAGAATTATAAATGAAGAGTCCTTTTCCATCACGGCCCAATACTTTTTTATCGGCGGAAGTAAAAACATTTTTAATGATGTTGTCTTCAAAGGTTGAATAAATTATGAAGTTAATTAAAAATCCATAATCTTCACTATTTTCTGTTCTATTACCACGAATTTCTAAATGACGAGAGTTCATCATTGCGTAGCCTGCACGGGTATTATATGCGTAGTTATTAAGAATTTTATTGTGATAAGAATACATATAATGAATACCATAGCGCAGGTCGTGAACTGTATTGTTGGCTAATGTATTATTGGTACTGGAAATAACGTAAAGGCCATCACGAGTTTTACTGATGTCATTGCCTCTGACTTCGGTATGTTTCATATTCGAAATTTGAATACCGTTACCACGATCGGCAGAGCGTAATTGATCATTGCCAATTACCGTATTATCCAAAATTTGGTTATGCTCGCCGCCTTGTAACCAAATCCCAAAACCAGGGCCTTCGAGGTAACAATTTTTAATGATAATGTTATTGGATTTTTTATCTGAATAGATTCCCGCATTTTGGTCGGTAAGATCATCGCCCCAATTTACGATGCGCAAAGAGTCGATGGTTACATCTTCGGCATTGATCAATATCCCGTGGCCTTTACCTTGAGTGTCTAAAGTGGCTCCCGTGCCTGATAATTGAATGCTTTGATTAATTACAAAATTACCGAAGTACTGACCCGGCTGTAGTTGCACTTGGTCTCCGGCTTGGGTTTGATCAAGAATTTTTTGCAGTGAATCTTGCGCAGTTACCTGCCAAAGGGTGGCATTCACGCTTGGAATGAATAAAAAGAAACTTATAAAAAATAGCAGTGTCTTGAATGGCTTCAACAAGGTTCTCACTTGTATATTTATATAGTAAAAGTAATTTTTAAAATTACCATAAAAAAAGCCTAATCGTATTAGAAACTAGGCTTTTATTCGAGCTAAATAATAGAACCTTGAGGTGGGTCATCTAGACCCCACTTAAGGTACTATTTGTTCATTTAGTTTTTAAAAATTTATTTAGCTTCTACGAACATACGGCCACGCATTTCCATGTGTAGAGCATGGCAGA
>Ga0209396_1001695_pt1 | contig 23991 bp, 16 predicted proteins | sample GOMGulsemesocosm_6_FD_184638 | JGI IMG/M metagenome (GOLD analysis project Ga0209396, IMG submission 184638) | Methane-oxidizing microbial communities from mesocosms in the Gulf of Mexico - GOM8C Gulf of Mexico (SPAdes) (version 2) | ecosystem: Environmental > Aquatic > Marine > Cold seeps... | reverse complement strand
CGCGCCTCCACCCTAAGCCCGGGTGGTGAAATTGGTAGACACACAAGACTTAAAATCTTGCGACTTAACGGTCGTGCCGGTTCGATTCCGGCCCCGGGCACCATTTACTCTTCCAGCAGCGTCCTAACACTTCCATATTTTACTATAATATCAAACAGTTACGCTGCCTTTACGTCTCATGGCGTCCTATACCTTCCTACCAAAGCTTAGTTAACATTGGGGTATTTTTGGGGTACTCTAAGGGTGTTCTCCAAGGAGATACCCCTAATGCCACTGACAAACATCCAAGTCAAAAATTTCAAAGCCGAAGCTAAAGATAAAAAACACTTCGACAGTCATGGCCTGTTTATCCTCGTCAAAACCACCGGTAGTAAATATTGGCGCTTTAAATATCGCTTTGCTAACAAGGAGAAACTCCTTTCTTTCGGTGTTTACCCCGAAGTCTCCCTCTCTGAAGCACGCGACAAGCGTGACGAAGCACGAAAACAATTACGCGATAACATTGACCCCGGTGTAACCAAGCAACAGAAAAAATGGGACGCCAAAGCCGAAGCGGAAAACTCATTTGAATCACTAGCAAGTGAGTGGTGGGAAAACCAAAAAGGCCTTTGGACCGAAGAGCATGCAGCACGTGTTTGGTCCTCACTTGAAAAAGATATTTTCCCCTCCATTGGCCACCGCCCGATTACCGAAATCAAAACCCCCGAACTTCTAGAAACACTCCGCGACGGTGCTGAATCCCGAGATGCTCTTGATTTAGCCAGCCGGTTATTACAACGCTGTACTCAAATTTTTAGATACGCGGTTCAAACAGGTCGTGCCGACTACAATCCAGCAGCTGAACTTTCCGGCACACTTAAGACTAGAAAAGTACAACACCAACCGTCTTTGTCGCACAGTGAGCTGCCTGATTTTTTACGCAGCCTTTCAATCTATCAGGGCTACCCCCTTACAAAGCTGGCCTTACGTTTTTTAACATTAACCTTCGTTCGCCCCGGGGAATTACGCTTCGCCCGATGGGATGAGTTCGATATAGAAAACAAACTTTGGCGCATACCAGCCAAGCGTATGAAGATGAAAACCGACCATCTTGTCCCCTTATCAGACCAGGCCTTGGCTATGCTTGAAGAAATACGCTTTATTTCAGGAACCTACCCACTCCTTTTCCCAAGCAGAAACAACCGCAATAACCCAATGTCTGAAAATACACTAAACAAAGCTATTCACGTAATGGGCTATAAAGGGAAAGCCACTGCGCATGGATTCAGGGCCACAGCATCATCAGCTCTTAATGAGAATGAATTTAACCGTGATGCTATTGAACGGCAGCTGGCACATCAGGAAAGGAATAAGGTGCGTGCGGCATACACCTATCATGCCGAGTACTTAACAGACCGCCGTAAAATGATGCAGTGGTGGGCTAACCACCTTGATAGTTTAGAAAAAGGCTCCCAATAAATTTAAAAAATGTACCTCTATAAAGCATCAAGTTATTTTTCATCATTAAAGCTGAATTCAGTTCTGACAAATAAAAAGGGAAAGCATGGAAATCTACTACAGCGACTTCACTGCCATATGCGGTGTTGATGACCCACTAACTTGGACGCCGGGTTTTGAAATCAAAGAAGATGGCATTTATATCAAAATACCCGATGGAAATCTCACACCTAAAGAACGGGCATCAATAACTCAGCACCCCATAGGTGACCTTACACAACCTGCACTGCCATTCCCTTGCCCTTTTGACGACTTCAAGGCGCTTATGGAGAAATTGGGCTTAGATTCATCCATCGATGCATTTGAGTTGGCCGGCTGCGTGGAAGAAAAAATGGCCGCAAAAAGATGGGATGGCTTCGTTGGGAAGGATAACAAATACGCCATGGAACTTGATGTTGCAATGCAATGCTACCAAGCGGTTAGCAACATGCCAGAAGCTGAGAACAACCCAAAACCCTACTGTTTAACATGGATAAAAGAACATCACCCCAAGGTTTACGAAAAAAATAGAGCCCTCGAAAGGATAGCAAACATATGCAATTGGAACCGTTGGCGTAATCCTGACAAGCAAGGTTAAAATTTTTCACATCATCCAAATACCCCCCTTTTTTTTAAAAATTTAAACAAATTAATAAAAACTGGGTGTACACCCAGTTTTTAAGACATTACTGAAGCTTGAGGTACTGACTGTACACCCAATCCGGTATTGCCTGCCCACCCAATTCGATATTTCCTAGCCCCACGCCTCTATTCTTTCTATTTCCCAACGTGTACAAAGAAGTCCTAGGCACGAGTAAACAGGGAGTTTCAAATGCCGAATACAATTCTACGCCTTAATGATGTTAAGACCCGAACGGGGCTTTCCAGAAGTACGATATACCTAAGAATGCAAAACGGAACATTCCCAAAATCTGTGTCACTAGGCGTGCATGCAGTTGGCTGGTTGGATAGTGAAATCGAGGATTGGATTAAAGCTTGTGTAGAACAATCAAGAAATAAATAATTTACAGATCAAGCTCATAACGGACTAAGGAGCTGTCATGCAGGAAGCAACGAACCGCTTAAACAGAGGTGTTCAGAAAAGAGATTACATTCACAGTGCCCTTAACTTTATCCCCTCTCATGACCGTGATACCTGGATCAAAGTTGGCATGGCCATCAAGTCAGAGCTCGGTGATGATGGTTTTGACCTATGGAATCTGTGGAGCCAAACGGCTGATAACTATTCGGCACCGGATGCACATACAGCCTGGCAATCCTTTTCCATAGATGGCGAAATAAAAATTGGGTCACTTTTTTTTATAGCCGAACAATATGGCTTCATTAACCAATTCATCCCTAGTGCTTCCAAAGAGATATTGGATAAGAAGCATCAGAACTCTATCAACACCACACCAGTCAAGACTAATGGCACGTTAGGTGTAGCACACAAGTGCTCAGAGTTATGGAATAAAGCTCAGCCGGCGAACCCCAGCCACCCATATTTAACCTCAAAAGCTGTTTCCGCATATGGAATCCGTCAAAGCAGTGATCAATTGTTGATACCACTCTATGACCACAACAACCATATAATTTGTATCCAATTTATTTATCCTAATGGAAAAAAACAATTCATTACCGGGGGCAAAGTAAAATCAGGGCACTTTGCCATTGGTGAACCAACAGAAATTATTTACCTTTGCGAAGGCTACGCAACCGGTGCAAGTATTCATCAGGCATCAGGATGCCAGGTTGTGGTTGCATTTACCGTTGGCAACCTGCAACTCGTAGCCGAAATGCTGACGAAAAGGCACCCAAACAATAAGGTCATTATTTGTGCTGATAATGACTCTAGCAGCGGAAAAAACACAGGCATTAGCACTGCAAAAAAATCTGCTGAAAAGCTGAACTTGAGATGGACCTACCCTGTACTAAACGAATCCAAATGCGATTTTAACGACCTGGCTAACACAAAAGGGTTAGGCGAAGTAATAAGCCAACTAGCGAAGAACCTCTCTACAGCAATTAACTGGAGAACGCCTGAACCATTATCTAACAGTCTTTTACCGGTTGAAGAATTCCCTCTGGATCTACTACCGGGAGCATTGAAAGCCTGGGCAGGCGACATATCAACACGCATGGATAACGGGCCTGCAGACTACGCGGCAGTAGCCACAATGGCCGCATTAGGCAGCCTGGTTGGCCGAAAATTTGGCATCCATCCCAAACAACATGACGACTGGCTAGTCATTCCAAACCTTTGGGGAGCCGCTGTAGGCCGACCAAGCATGAAAAAGTCACCAATAATGCTTTCCGCCTTCAGCTTCCTTAAACAGTTCGAGTCCGAGGCAAAGGAAGCACACGAAAAAAACATGGCTAATTTTGCATTAGATATAGAGGTTTACAAGCAGGCTCAAAAACTTGCTGGCGATAATGCAAAAAAGGCACTTAAAAAGGGTGATAGAAAACTTGCACGTGAAGCTTATAAGCAAGCAGAAGAGTTAAAAGAAAGTTTGCCCACGCGCAAACGATATTTAATCAATGATTGCACCATAGAAAAACTTGGTGAAATTTTATGTGACAACCCCATGGGCATTCTTTTGTTCAGGGATGAACTCACGGGCTGGCTTACAAGTTTAGAGCGTGAAGACAGAGGGCAAGACAGGGCCTTTTACCTAGAAGCGTGGAATGGAAATGGAAGCTTTGTATATGACCGAATTCAGCGCGGCACCATAGATATAGAAAGCACTACCGTTAGTCTTTTCGGCTGTATCCCACCAGGAAAACTGGTGCCTTATCTAAACGCTCAAAATAAGGGTGTTGGCGACGATGGGCTGTTACAGCGGCTCCAAATGATAGTCTACCCAGATCCTCAAACTTTCAGGCATGTTGACCAGTCTCCGAACGTGGATGCGAATGAGGCTGCCAGGGAAATATTTCAAAAATTTGATGCTATACCTGAAAGTATTGAGAGCATACCCGCGCTGCATTTTTCAAATGAAGCACAAGCAGTCTTCGATGAGTGGTACTGCGATTTAATGAAGCGTGCAAGGCATGAGCCTAACCCTCACATTGAGGCTCATTTAGCGAAATACCCAAGCCTAATGGCCAGCTTAGCACTGATCATTAACCTAGTTGAGTTCGACTTAACCAGCTCTGTTTGCGAAATATCGGCAAGAAAAGCAGCCGCGTGGTGCGAATACTTGGAAAGTCATGCGCGGCGAATATACAACCTGGCTACCGACCCATTGATTGGCGCGAGGACATTAATAAAACGATTGGACAAATTACCTAATCCATTTCGCACAGCCGACTTCGCCAATAAAGGATGGACTGGTTTAACTAATGCGGAAGAGATAGGTAAAACGTTAGATGCCCTTACACAAAAAGGATATTTGTATCCAGAAACTAAACAATCAACGACTAAACCCCGTACTCACTACCACATCAATCCTGTACTGCTGGAGGATATTTAATGGCCAAGTATCTGGAAGCGTTTCGCCATGATAATACCCAGCACGCTACCTACCCTACCGAAAAAACCGAAAAATTAGAAACATCGGTTTTTTCGGGTATCTACCTGGCACATTTTAAAAACTCATCTATTCGAAATACCGTCGAAGAACTTATTCAAGAAGCAATTCAAGGCATACCTGTATCAATAACTGAAATCCTAGCATCAGACCTATTTTGCGAAGAAGACCTGGAGGACATCAAGAATGGTATGTATTCACCCGGTGCATTGCGGCTGTATGTTGGCTCTTGGCTCCTTAATGGCCGAAAACACCCTTGCCCTTTTTACAGGGACTACGCAAGACAGCTAAATGTCGCAGATATGCACCTTTGATAATTACTTTTTTAGCCTTAAATTAGCCAACAAAGACCTCTGCACGACTAATTACATTAATCATTTCGGAGTAAAACGTATGGGAAGGTTTGGTAGCGGCAAGTGGCTCAGGCCTCAGAAAAAAAGGGTTGTCGAAGACTGCTTAGATATAGATATTAGATACCTAGCGCGAATGGGTTTGTTGTCTAGCAGAACAATGAAAACTTTCCTACTGACGTGGTTACACAATGGTCTTGAAACCGATCAAGTAAAGGTGTCAGCACTATCCGAAAAAATCACGCTCCACTATCAACAGTTTTTACAAGGTGAAAACGCCTATCGAGAGCAACACGTAACGATTGTCTACACACCCTGCCATTATGGCCGTCAGCGCCCCTGGTTTCGTTGCCCTAACTGTATAAGCCGTTGCGCTATCATTTACTTAGGTAATCAGGGGTTTCATTGTCGCAAGTGTTACCAACTACCATACCGCTCCCAGCAAATATGTAAGCTTGACCGGCTCATCAGCAAGCGGGTTACGCTTGAGGATAGGCTGTATAACACTAGCAAAGGACTTCACTACCGAACTCTAGAGAGGCTTAGGGATCAGCTTAATGAGATTGAAGACTGCATTGCAGCTGAGATGACACAGTGATCTGGCGTACGCCTCATGGGAGATTAAGCTGACGGGTAGAACCATTTTAGTTAACAACAGAAGTGCGTTTAGCTGCTCGTCCAACACTACATATAGTGTTTACCCTATTAAACATACACTCAAAACATCCAAACCATTGAAATATAATGAATAGTTATTTCCTGTAATTGATATTACAGGAAGTATTGTATTAGCCCAGCACGCCCCACCCTAGCTCCGTAACCCAGTCAATTGGCCCCCATATCAGCCGCTTCTACCCATTACCACTGGGGTCGCGCACAAGCCGCAGGACAGGCGCACACCATACAAACTGAGGACAAACAAACACATGCAATAAAAACGTTGCAAGTGCAAGGCAGAAAGAGCGAGGCATACAGAGGGAAAAGCATTCTTTTTGAGGTGTAAAGGGGGGGGATGCGTGAATGGAACACGAGCGGTTGATTGATAAGGGGCTCCACCCGTCCACTCCCGCAATCTTTCCATTTTTTGGGCTTTTAAGAAGCGCGTTTCAAATTTTTGCACCTGTGTTTTTGTGATTCTTTGGGCCTTTTGGAGTTGATAATTTTTGCAATATCCAGGTAATCGTGTTTTTTGGTTTTTCCCATCATGGGGATGATTTAACCATAGGCATAAACGCTATCCCCTAACGTCTCCTATGTGCCAATAACAGCCACTCAACAGGAACGCCCCCACCTGTTAGCTGACATTTAGAACACTTTTACCATAGCGCCCGGCGCTAGTACGGATAAGTCATAGTAGAATCCTTGCCAACCAGCACGTCGTGCATTTTGGGAAAGAGGTTTGCGGGCCACAAACATTTCTGGAGGCTGCAAATCTGCTGAAAGGTAATAGATAGAAAAAGCTTCATCGGACTTTAATACCAGATACAAAGGAAAATAAATTCCAGCTTCCATTCTTTCGAGCTACGGCTTCCAGGCTGCACCTAAAATCTGCTTGGGCAAAATTAGAATATCTTTTACCGTTTTGGCTTTAACCTGGGCTAGGTAGCCACAGAAATCACAAACCAAATCCGCACATTTAAAATTCACTGGTAGCCGCTTAAGTGATTTAGTGTGCTTACACTTTGGGCAAGCGCAATATTTAACTATCGAGATCTCGCCGAATTCCCCTAATTTTTGCTTATCTGTCGCCATTCGGTTTCCTAGTTAGCTAACGCCCGCATTTGAGGTTATTTGGGAGCGTAGCGGAAAAACAGTCCGACAACATGCGCTTGTTAGTTTCATTGCTCAGAATCACCTAACAACTTTTCCCATTGACTCCATGTAGTTTTCTAACTCCCCAATCGAATCTATCATTCTAAATGGGTTATTTTGAGCAGCTTCTTCTTCATGCGCTTCAGTTATGCTGCACCAAGGACAAAGAGTGTCCCCCTTGGATAATGGTTCCGAACAACCCTCACACAACTGGTCAGCTTGAGTAATACTGTCATCCACGAATACAAAGACATCTTCATCTTCATTCTTCATGTAGGGTTTTGGATGACTCTTACCTATGTGTAACTGATACCAATTAATTGAATTTTCAACAGCAATATCGACACTTTCTTCTATATTTTCTTGAGGGAATTTAGGCCCAATAATGATAGAAGTAACAAAATCAATAGGTATGAATAAGATGTCGTTACCATCTAGGTTCTCTGTAGCTTTCTTCATATCAACGAATCTACACTCACGCTCGTAGCTCCACTCATCATATTTTGTGAAATATGACTCTACAAATACAAATTCCTGCAGTTCATACGCATATCGAGGTTTCTTTAGTACTGCGGCTCTCTTAAGAATGTTCTTTAGGTTTTTATGGGGGGCATTACGGTAACTTATCTCCCAAATGGGGCTACCATCAAAATGTTTCCGTAAACCATCCAAATCAAACTCCAGAACGAACCCTGTATGATTGTTTGCATAGTGCGCCCACATTGGGGAAACAATAGGTGATTGTGAAAAACACGTAGTTGGATTTTGAGGTATGCCACTGACAATATCATTATAAAAGGCTAGGTGGTCAGTAGGAGTGTTGAGATCCATCCCCAGAAAGAGTTCGTAAGGATCATTGTAGTCCTTTGGTAATGAACATTTTACACCGCAGAATCCGTCTCTATTAAAGACCAAATCCATAACACCATGATTGAAATATTTGTAGATTTTACCCACAGACTTACCGCCTTTTCTGGAATTATTTTTTGAATGTCACTCAAGGCTTGCTTGCTGTCATGCTGAAGTCTCTATGCCTTATAACGTCGCCATAACCAACCGGAGGTCTCCGGTCAGCCTTGTTAGCGACGGTTGATGGCCTTGTTAACCATTTCCATATTCATCAGGGTGCCTACAAACAATGCCTTCGTCTCGCATTTTACTTATGAAGGGTAAGCCATCACCTGTTAAGTGGCTGCCATCATCGAGCTTCTCGCAGCTATAAGGAGATGACGCAGCTAGCTGAGCGGAAAAAACCTTTATGTGTGATTTTAGGCATTCCCGACCTATACCTTGCCCTTTACATTTATCAAGGTCCAAGTGGGTAATATAGAAACCAGTTAAATCTTCATTTGGAGATAGGCTGATAGTTCCTTTTTCCTGACCTGAGATGCTAACTGCAATACTGTCTCCCATTTCATCCACTTCTATTAAAGCGACATCTCCAGATGGAAGTTGATAATCAAATTTATGCACGAAGCTTCCTTATAGTTAACGTCAAGGTAAGGAACGTGCATTAGCGCGTCCCGCGCAGGGCCGAAGGCCCGGAGTAAACTTGACCGCTTTGTTATGATTTTTTTGTGGGGAACTCATGAAACTCTACCAGCCGTTGACCATCAACTTCTGCTTTAAGTAAAGAAGTGGCTTCTTTAATCATGTTGTAGGCATGTTCAGCACACTGATTCCCAGGTTCACAAATATCTTCACCGCCACCATATAAGCTTCCTTCGTCAGCGTTCGAAGCTGCTGACTCAAGCTTCTCCAAAACTTCTGGGCTAAGGACTGTGAAATAGCTTTTGAGAAATTCTCGTATTGAATTATGTGTCTTTCCGAGATTACCCGCCATTTCTTGAATTGCTTCATGCCAGTCCATATCGGGGTGCCTATATGGAGGCATCATCTCCGATTTTATTTTATAGAGTGCCTGAGAAGCCTCAAATTGCTTTTGAAAGAAAAATTCAGAGTTTTTAATTTTTTGTTTATGAATCTCAAAATACTGGCTCAATTTAGCTTCTATAGAGTTCCTATATTTCCAGCCAATCCCACTCAGAACAAGTACTAAGATAGGTGTCAATACAGAGCCAATCGCAGCGAGATTTTGTAGAAAGTTAGGTACTTCCATGAGCATCTACTCTCATAATTCATAACAGGGCGTTATACGGATCGTTCCGTTCGCGTAACACGTTTTGAACGATTTTCTAGTAGGAATTTTTGCTTTAATAATCAACATGCTACCAATACTGCTCCTTGTCAATTTTGCGGATAAATGGGAGTTCTTATCCGTATATTTCTCTATGGACACGTTCATATTAGGTGCTTTTTCAATTTAATCAAAAGCTTAACCAACAAAAGAGCTTGTTATTACTGGTAGATATACAGACCCCGAAAAAAACTCTTGTGATTTTGAGAAAAAAGCGGAACGAAATGCGCCGCAGGCACTATGAGAAAAACACCTAAAAGACCTATGTCTCCAGAGTCCATTATGGGTCGATTGTAGCCACTTAACCCTATCTAACAGGTTGATTTGGCGACACTACCGATTTATTTTTTTCGCGGGAGAGCCCGAAACGGGTAGTGCCATCACTTTGGTAGATGCACATAAAGTGGTCACTAACCTCGTCAAACTCTGGCGAGGGCCTCCCGACATCGGCATTGCGAAAACGGAGCGCGCGCTTCCGCAGGGTGGACTTGATGAAATAAAGGCAAGCAATGCCAAAAACACCACCGAGTGCATATTCCATAAAAACAAGACCATATTATTCTGGGCAATATCGTCAGTATAAAGTACTTAGATCTGACTATGTTCAAAGAATACGGTGAACAGCTGCTTTGTTAATTTAATCAATGCCTGCTATTTCGATAAGCTCTTTACAAACATTCCCTAATGCGACCCCCAATAGTGGGGGGACAGCATTTCCAACCTGTGTATATTGGGGGACCTGGAATCTCCTCTTCTGACCCCCGGTAGTAACTTTGGACTTTATTTGAAACCAGTCCGGAAATGATTGTATACGGGCCATTTCTCTAACTGTTAGGGTACGTTGCATTTTCTCTGATTCGTGGTAATGGCAGGCATCGTCAGGTATCGAGAGCGTGGCAGGTGCAGGTTCATTGGCTATTAAGGCTCTTTGAGTATGTTTCTTAGTGTAGAGCTGCCTGAGTATTTCCAGCGCTTGACTGGTGGATGGTTTAATGTGTTTCTCGCCATTGGTATCTAGCATCCAGTGGCTCTCGAGTGATTTCAAAGTAATGTCTTTTATGAATGATTCTCCGCCAGTCCTAAGGTACTTGGATATTTCCTTGGATTGATCTTTAGGGAGTTTACTCATTATTTGGTACAGGCGGAACCTAGCCCGCACTTTGTCACTATTGCGGCGGAGGTCATGGTTCTTTTGCTTGTTTGGTCGGTGATCATGGTGCATGCAATATTCACCGTTGATGCGCTTTACGTAGTCGCTTTCTCTTATGTTGTCCGATCGGAGATCATCAATAGCGTCTTTGACGCTTACCACTTTATTTTTATGGCTAGCAAACACTGAGAAAAGTGAGCTTTCAAAAAGGTCGTGTTCACCCCCTATTTCATAGTATGAAAGACTGCCATATTCCGGATCCTCATCATTATTAACACGGTCAAAGAATTTTTTTGATGGATTGAGCGCATCGAGTAACAGCTGGTCACTGGAGTTTTCCCTGATAGCCTCATACACGTCTCGCCTTAAGCCAATAAGTATAAAACGTCGACGGTTCTGGGCTGTACCGGTATTTCTGGCATTGACATGAAGGCACAGGGGGATGTAGCCCACCTTTGCAAATGCCTTGGCTACCTCGAACCATGCGTAAAACTGTTCACCCGTCTCAGTTTTGAAAGCCCTCAAAATCCCGGAAACATTTTCCAATAATGCGACCTTTGGTCTAACGTTCTCAACAAATTTGGTAAATTCCCATGGAAGGCCATTTCTATGGTGCGTGCGATCACGTGTGCCTGCCATGCTAAAGCTTTGACAGGGTGGTCCCCCCGATACCAAATCGACACTGCCATTTCCTAGGCCGCTTCTTAGGCTCTCGAGTAGCCAGCTCTCCTTTTTGAGAATATCGTTTATATCAATGATGCTGCCAATAAGTAGGCTTCGATTGAGCTGCTTATTGTCTGGTTTTAATTCTAGTAGGTCAGAGTAATGACGTAAGCCAGTTGCGTTATAGGGATTTTCTCTTAGGCGAGACTTAATATCACTTCGCTGATACTCACTGCTAACCCAAAAGACTTTATCTATGTTCTTTTGATTTTCGAGATCAGCGTTGAGATGATTGTAAGCAAAGGTCTCTGATGCCATTGGCGATAGTTCGTTTGCAACCAGAAGGTTGAAACCTGCGGTCTCTAGCCCTAGGGAGAGCCCTCCGCAGCCTGAAAATAGTTCTATATGGTTCATTTACTTCGCCAACAGCTAAAAGCGAGAATTATAACAATAAAGGCGATAAAGACCAGGTTATCTACAGCCCTTTTTCGTCTAGAGTTTAAACGCTTCCAGCTCGCTCAGCAGTTTATCTCTGCCCATCATTACACCACCGGTAAGAAGAGATCTTGACTATGGCCAGTATGAGTAACCTACATATGTACAAAAGAATGATTAACAACTATTTCCTGTGAGCGAGATGCCACTTACACGTTATGTTCATCGGGCATTTTTCGCATATTGGTTCCTGTTTTTTGCAGACATTAGCGCCAAAATCTAATACGGCCCAATTAACCCGAACTGGGTCACCCTGCTCAACTAGCCGCTGTGCTAGGGCTTGCAAGTAGGGATCAAAGCGTATGTCAGAAAGTTCTCGCTCACCAAAATATCTCTCCAAACAACGAGCCATAGTCGCATCGAGCAATGGCCGAGGCACCCCTAAGCAATGTAGTTCGATTGCATTAGCTATGTACTGTCCAACCCCTGGCAATTCTTCTATCCTTGACCTTTGTTCGGGGTAGTCATCTAGCCCCATCAAGACTCTAGCTGTTCCAAGAAGACTAGGAACACGGCTCTGCCACAGACCCAGACACGCCACGTACTCGCGTAATTCATCTTCATTCGAAGCGGCTATGGCCGCCCAGTCGGGAAAGTGCTCAATGAACGAGGGTAAAAATTCGGAAACTGTTTCTGCGCGCGTTCGCTGAAGAAAAAATTCTGCTAATACTAGCTCATAAAGTGATGCGTTATCCTCACGCCATGTAAATACGCGGCAATGGTCAACATACCAGTTTAAAAGCAGTCTGACATACCGCCTTATTCTGTTGGTGGGTGGTAGTCTTTTGTGTCTTTTATTTTTTTGTTCCTTTTTAAAAGTAGGCATTTTTAGAAATAGCCTTAACGATAGAAGCTGTTCAATCTAATTGTTATCAAGCAAATAGATAACCATATTCAATAATGACCCTCTTCAGCTTATTAGAAAACTCCCCCTGTAGCGGCATAGTAAATTTGGCGACATTACAATAAGAAATATAAAGATCGAATCAATACCTTATATAAACCCCGCAGAACATCTACTTTATGCTTAACCTCAATCTCAGGTGTATTTTTAATTACAGGCGCTTATAGAGTTCCGAAATCACCCTTTTCCCCCTCCTCTTTCATCAACTCAAAGAATGGCGTTGCCCGGATAACTTTTCCGTCTACACCCAAGGTCTTGTAAAGGCATTCGTGGCAATTAAGAGACTTGATAGTATCTATAATATCCGAATTAACTCCGGTTAAACCGATGCCTTCTAGCTCTTTCACCGTAACATTGGGGACTTTATGGACAAACCAGGACAGCAAAGGCTCCAGGTAATTTTCATGGGATGTCTTGAAGTGCGAAAGGTATTGAGATGCTAACAAAACCCCCACCCCAAACTCCCTGCCTTGCAGCAGGATCTTTTTCAAGACATCGAATTCATACTTCATAATATTGTCAGCTTCATCAACCAATAACATGGTGTCAATGAACCTCAATTGTGGGTCATCACCCAAAAACTCCTTTTTCTCTATGCGCAACATATACTCATAGAACAGATTCAAAAAGATCACCACTAGCATGTTCTTAGTTTTATCATCTTGCCCCACATCCGCTAAGTCTAATACGACCACCCCATCCAGAAGTTCTGAAAAGGGTATGACATCTTCACAATTGGCTACAAAGTACTCACCATCCACCAGGTCATCCATTACCGTATATGGGGTATCTGGCGCCTTACCGTCCTCCTTATAGGATTCAAATACATCATTGATGGTCGGTGCCAATTTACCAGCGCTCAACGCCTTCTCGTAGGCCCCCTTAACCGCAGTCTTAATACGCGTATGTTGGACGGCACCTATGCCCGGGTAGATTTTCCCCAGTACGTCTATAAAAAACTTACCTCGCTCAAGCAACGCCCTTTTCTTATTTGCGCTATCACGTATATCAAATAGGTTAAGCGGAATATCAAAGGGCGATACCACGCGCGCGCGCGTCGCTTTGACGAAATCAGGTTTGGAGTAGTCGCGTTTATAATCGAAAATAAGAATATTAGGCCGCTCCCCCCTATTCATACCAGGGTTGGCTCCTAGCTGCTGGACAAGGGCTTGTACTAGTTGGGTCTTACCTGTACCTAGATCGCCCACAATACCAACATTCAGCTGGTTAAGGGCAGTGTTTCCCGGGAAGAAATGCACGTCTTCTGGTGAAAATCGATTGATCGTTCTCCCCACATTGAATTTAATCCCCGAGGGAGTTTCTTTATCACTAGTCGCTACCCCAGGTGCCAAATCTTGGCTCACCTCATCAACTGGTTCTGAGGTAATCGTTTCGGCAGGCTCTTCACTCACATCATTATCGCCGCCTGAAGATACTGAATTAGTACTGGTTTCATTTTCCTCAACGTCTTGCTCAGTTTCCTGCCTAGCGACAGGAATTTCGTCTTCCGCACCCTCTTCATTCGTTGGAACCGGCTTAAACTGCCAATCACCTAGCTGGGCATTCACACTGTTTGAGAATGCCTCATCAGTTCTAGAAAGGACAGAAAATGCTTCTGCATGAGTCAAGCAGATGGTCTCGTCGAAAGCGTCACTATCAAGGTCTTGCAGGGACTCGTTACCGGAGCTATCGATAACGATCAGCCGTCCTCGCTTATCAATATCAATGATAAGGTCGGTATCTGCCAGAGATTTTAATATGGCTGAATGCTGTGCAGCCCATTCCGTTTGATTCATGAAGGTTTCTAGCTGGCCATATACCCTAAAACCATAATCCAACACCGTTGCTAGGAGATTGCGCCATGCGATACCCCATAACTCCACTTCATCAGCCTTCTGCTGGACGACCTCCAAGAAGGAGGCAAAGTTACTGGCCTGAGCCAAAGCAGATTTGCGCTCATTCAACGACATAGCACCTGTCCTTGCCTTTACTTCAACCGGGGTGACACGCATTTGCGTCGGCGTGCCGGCTGTAATCTGCACACTCAACACTAATAAGTCAGGCCGTTCGCTATTCTTGTGACCTATTGCTGCCCGTAAATCGTCGAAGTGCTTCTGGAATGGATCTGCTGAAATAATAAGATTGAGTGTTTCGTCATCACCCATGGCAGGGATAAGACCTTGCGCAATAGCATTACTTTCAAACTCTGACTGTAAAAGACGTAATGCGGTCAGCATGCCTATCTCTCCCAGGGACATTGACCCACCCGTGGTTAAACGTTTTAAGGTGGGCATACCGCGCCTAGAGATCTCTTCCAGCAGCGAAGAAATATTTTCATCACAGATCTCGGTGTTATGACCCAAAAGCGAAACGGCAGAGCGCACTGCCTGCAGCATACCTGGCGACTCCTTGGCAAGAAGGTAATAGCCGCTGTTTTCCCCAGCCCTGCGAGAGTATGAAGGTAATTCATAATCCCAAAGGTACGCCTTATCGGTAGAACCAAAGAAACAGGCCGCATCAATATCCGATGATGATAAAGCTGTATAGCGCGACTGGGAGACCACATCTTTTAAATTGGCCATATCGGGCGCGAAAATATAACTATCAAATTCATCCCTACACTGCCGCTCAATTTCATCGACGCAGGCCAACAATCCGCCCTTAATAGTCTGGCGATCAAGGTTTGCGGGTATTTCACCGATCCTAGATTCGGCAATAAAAGCGGCGTTTTGGAGGGGTAACTGCTTACGGATGCGCCAACGCGACAGGGCACTGGCATCTACCGCCGACCTTATATTTTGCACTTCGAAACTGCGGCTCATGGTGCTTAGGTGGGCAATGATTGAAAGGTCATTTTGCTGGTTATCTTGGTTTTTTTCGCCAGTGAACCACCGTACCGCCGCATCCGTCCTTGCCGTCAAGGACGCTAACATAGCCTGCTCGGGGTGCAGGTCTGGGGCTCTTCGATCATTAATAATGACCGATCGTGGGCCCGCATCCTGCCACAGGTCTTCCTCAGCCCCCAGGTGCGCTGTACACCACGAATCGACACCATCGTTACAACTCGCTGAGCCACCTTCATCACTAGAAATACCGACGCGAAGTGTCGATTTTGCGGACATAAGGCGCGACACCTCTTCTAACGAACGAACAACTTGCTGGGCACTAAAGCCACTGGCTAGCCCATCGATGCTAATGCCAAGCTCTTCATTAAACAGGCTATTGCCCACGGTTACTTGCTGCAAATCTTTGGATTCAACGGATAGCATAATGCCCCAGTAATCGGAAGAACTTGCCATCGAGGCAAATGCCTTGCGCTCGATACCACCAGTGGCCGTCCTGCAGGGCAGGATAAAACAGTCGGGGAACGAGGTTGGGGTCATAACACTGGCTGCTGGGCAGCGCGCATGTTTATCGAGGGCATCATGCAAAACCGACTGTGCGCAACACTGCCAAGCGAGCCTGATTGGATGAAATGGCGAGAGCATAATGGCATAGGGCATAGACTCCAATGCCTTAGCACTCGATTGACTGGCATGCACACAAACTAAGTCAGACCATGCAGCATTATCATAATCTGATTTCAGCCATTCAAAATAAGCGTTTAATAATTCTTGTATCGACTCTACGAAGCTCTCATCGCGCATATGCTCGTGTAATATAAGCGTGCAGGCGGTTGGATTAAGCTCCTCCGACGGCGTGCGTAACAGGGAAAAAACCTTCTCTCTGGCCAACTTAAAGGCTTGTGGTACGCTAAAGCCCTGACTATCAGGCCGTGGATCGAGAAGCATGGTAAGACCTGAAAACTTTGGCAATTCACTCCAAACAGGGGGACGCCAATGCTCAAGGTAATCAGGACCTAACACTAAGGGATGGTAGGAACTCTCACTGCCTAAAATCCAGGCCTCTAAATCCATCAGGCGACAGACTAAAGGACTTACCCGTGGGCTGGAGTGGTTACCATTTGCCGACGCATGATTCATCATAACGAGCCGATCAAACTCGCTTGTTGCGCCTAGCTGCTTACTTTCATCGGCGGTTATATAAACGCGGAAAGGAGCGTCAACAGCCTTTGTCGGCGAACACGCTTCAAATTCATAATGACACTCCTCATCCGTTTCAATCAGGCACGAATAGTGATTGTCATTAATTTTTGAAACGACTCGCTCTACTACAGTATGCTCTGCATCGACTTCATAGCCCTTTATTACACTACTTAGCTTACTTCCTTTAGCTACATATAAGTCCAGGATATGCGACCCCATACCAGGAAGGTTTAGGTCACACTCATAACGCTCGATTTTTTTATTCTTCGCATCCCTTGCCTTTTTATTTATCTTGAAGGGCGAGGCCTTAGCAGAACCCGCGCTGAAAACCACAACCCCGGGACCATAAAAATCTAAAACTATCACTTTTATTACAATTGGCGCGTGACCCTCCGCTGAAATTTTATAACGGATAAAGCGCTCATGCGTCGGTATAACATCATCGATAAATTCAATAGGCTTGCCGGTTTCGACACACCCGCTGTCAACCTTGGTTAGAGCAGCACCACCATTGGATCGCTCAATACTATAATCTATTAAGCCATCGCTATTATTCGTTACTTCCAACTTAACGCAATCAGTAACCAGTGCCAGCATACCTTTGGGCACAGCCATAAGCGTGTTTAGCAATGTAACATTCAGTTTATCTTTTTCGGGTTTTCCAGTGTCTAGGCTGGCGTCCAACAATTGAGACCATGCATCTAAATCTAACCGATACCACCATTCAGGTAGAGCAGTCATTCCATTTATAGTTGGGGAATAGATATGTAGCATGTTTTTTGAAAATTCATTGGCCTCTATTATTCCTTGGCCTTCTACATGACCCCGCATTGCCTGAACGTGAGGGCGCAACGTTTCATCGGCATTCCTCTCTAACTCTTCGAACCCATTCCTCAAACCAATCGAATTAAAAAGATCTGACACTCGTTCTAACACTTTCAGTTGAACGCTACCGCCGAGCTCCTCTTTGTTACACTTTGGTAGGCCAAGTTTTGCTGTCAAAACCTCGTAGGCTTCCCCGGTATTACTAGAATCATCTAATAGCCTATCTAATAGTTGCCATACAGTTCTTTTATCTTTATACCGTTCATCCACATCCCAAGCTTTTTGTAGCGCATAGTGCATGGCATTATCGACATGCTGGTCCATATCAGTAAGACATAATGCAGAACGGCATTGCTTCACTAAGTAGGTAACGATGGGGGTTTCCAACCACGATGGAAAGTGCGTAATCTCTTTTGAAATCCCAAGCGGGTTGACCGCAGTGCTCAGCGACGCATTGGTTGTCGCACCCACTTCTTGAATAGCAAGCCAGACTGGGAGTTTGGAATTTCTAATGGTTACTAAATAACTAGGTGTACAACGTGCAGCCATTGAACTCTCATGGGGGTCTTCCGCCCCTGAGTCAACAAGATACACAGGGACATCTAACTCGCCCTTTTCCGTTTCTAGTTTCATACAGCCATTTTCGCGGGTCAGTGCCTCAAATAGCTCGACCACATAACGCTTTGGTGGCGCGGAAAACACCACTCTTAGCGCATCATCCGGCGAAGAGTTGATAGCCATTATCATTTGGTCTTTGACGAATTTTTCCAAAAGTTCGATAAGGTTAGACATTATTCAACAGCCTCTTTCATCATAAGCTCAAATGGATTGACTAATACCATCCCTCCTTCAGCATCCGGACTATCTAGGACCAATCCTAGATTCCGAAGTGTCTGGCCTAACATCGAGTCTGCAACTTCTTGGGCATCAATTTCTATTCCATATTCTCGTAAGTGCCGGCATAAAGTATCAATTGTGCAGGGCCCACGCGCACTATGGGTACAGGAATGCACTAAAGCCAAGACAGAAACAGGACCTAGTGATACCAACCAAGGAGAATTTTTGAAACTACTTTTTTTGGCTAGGTAGAAACCCTGATCATAACTATCCATCCCAGTCTCGGCTGTTTGCCGCTGTCCCAAGACCTCCTTTAAGAACTCTTTTACATTGGATGAAATACCTTTTTTCCCTGACACAATTCGAGGGTCTGACTCAATCACTTCTTGATAATTACGACGAAACGCCTCGGTATCAAACTTACCCCTAACATCACTGGTGGACAGCCATTTAAGCAGTTTCTCAATGCTTTCGATATTTGAAAGGCAGGTCGGCTCTAACTCTGTACCAAAGGTTTCTTCTAATTGATGGAAAAGTAAATTAAGTCCTGCACGCGCTTTAACAAAATCGGTGGCCGCTTCAGTGATAGTGCCTAATGCGTACTGCCCATATCGCCAGAAGCCTCGCTTCATGCCCAACTGATCCTCAATGTCTTTTAAATCAGGTACAGATTTCCCGTCAATTGCGTTCCTAATTAACTTAAAACACTCGTGGTTGGCCCTACAAATCCACATTACGTGCGAGGCTGAACCCAACCGGAGTATTGACTCTAGCATGCTGACCCACTGCCTGCGTGTAAGGTGTTTTTTAAGTGATAGAACCCGGGAAAAATCTTTTGTGAAACGTGCTGCTGGTATCGAGACACTAGATTTATGCCACTCCTTTACCGCAGAATCCCTAACTAGTTGTCTTGGCTTACTCCACGCATTCTCAGTACTTTTTGAGCGCCACGATTCAAATTCCTGCTGGAGGAACCTAGCCCAAATATCATCATCTTCATTTACCGATAAGGAATGAAACAATTGATCCCAATACTCGTCAACATCAGCCTCAACAGGCTCACCAAATTGAATAATTTTTGCTACTAGCGCCCCAGGATTCCAGGAATTAGACGTCAAACGTGCAGACAATGAATATATGGCAGCGTCTGGAATTACCGGGCTAATTTGTAAAAATCGTTTCGCAGTTTGATTCCTTTGCTTTGGGCTTCTTAAGGTTCCTGTCACTATTTGCCGCCAAGCATCAAGTTCGACATTAGCATGAGGGCTATTATTATCTCTTTTTCCAGTTTGAATTTTTTTCTGGAATTCTCGCCCTAGCGTTGGCACCTTCCCTTCAGACACAACATCGTTTGAAAAACCTACATTACGATAGGTTGAAGCCAGCAACACTTCCCCTGAAGCATATTCAGGTGCTGGTCGCATATGTAAAAAGCTCGATTGATAAGCCTTATTAAGATTACCTTTTGCCCATGGATTGTTTAAATATTCATCAAGGCTCATCTATGGTCCCTCATTACTGAAAATAAACTCACCATTGACATACTCTATTATGCCTCTCGATGATCCTAAGACTATTTTGGGATCTTCAGACAAGATTTTTTTGTCTCTTACTACCCTGCCAGCGACAAGGGATTTAACGCGGTCCAACAGCGAATAGATCTCACCTGGTAGTGACGCATCATGTAGCCCATCATTGATCTCATTCAAGGCCTTAAATAAATCAAAAGTCAGGGCTATATAATGTTTATCAACCAGAAGATAGGGTAAATAATCTACCGGTCTCCCCCCTAGGCTACGCTTAGAAGCCACAGCAACATTGATAGACGAATCAATTGACAAAGATACATCTCTAGTCCGGTGTGCCACCGGCTGCCCAAAAGTTGTAGCTAACCCCGCCCTAAATTGATTACTGGAGTCATTTAATAGGTTCTTTAAGCCCTTACGGACTCCATTGAGTACACTCGGCTGTTCAGTTGCATTCAAGTAGTGTGCAAACATACCTGAATCCAGACAAATACCATGCTTAGTACCAAGGCATCGCTTGGTTACTCGAGCCGAAAATTGACGTAATGAGGACTGCAACAAACGCGCTTGCTTCGTTCTATTCCTAGGGAACTTATCCTCCATCAATGATTCATCAGCAATGCGTAACCTCTCCAGCACATCGCGTTCAAGCGTTTCTAACTGGCTGCTCACTAAATTCAGTCCCTCACTAATAGAAAGACTAAATCGATCCTCAATATCAATCACCGTAGTGTCTTCACCGTTACGACTGAAAAGCACACCAGCACCTGTGGCCGACGCAGGATCCAACAGTGGCCCCAATAAATTCCGAACTCTCACTGGAACATCACCACTAACAAGTGTTGTAAGATGCTTGGCGCGCTTAGCAAATCGAAAAAAACCTGCAGCAAACCTTAAGCCATTATCCTCATCTTGCACTCTAAACAATGCGCGCTTTGCTTCTCTGTGCCCACCAGAATCAAAACCGGGCCATCTCGGGAATAGTCTATGATGGTATAGATGCGACATTAGAAGATATGGGGCTCGATCTCGCTCAGTGCTCCCTAACTTACCTTCAGTTGCCAACTTATATTGCCTAGCCGACCATTCACAAGGGGACATTGGCTTTCCGCTAATCTCAAGTTCAGAGGGCTCTCCAACAAGAAGGTAAGGAACTAAAGAGAATATATCCCGGAACGTCCAACGCTTTCCTGACGACAGTTCGTAAAAATGAAGAATATCAACCAAGGAATCGAGGGCATTTCCTGTTGATAGTAATTTACGATTACGGCAAAAAGGGCATCGTGTATTAAGTTCACAAGGGGCTTTCCATTTTTCTTCTTGCAACGCCACCTCAAATATTTGATGGGCAACTGTTTTACCCTCATCGCTTAATTTTTTGTCAACAAGAGACTCGACATCCATTGGCCATAACGCCATATTTTCATAATTATACAAAGGCCAACAGCTTGGTGATTCTGGGCTACTGGTAACGCACTGCGTTATCGTATTTAGCAAGGACGAGACATCAGAATGCAGATGACTTTTTGCGGCGATTTCTGCAGTACGTGCAAGAATCCCCCTATTGACACAGCAAAGATAAACCCCAGTGTGATCATTGTTCAGCAGTGCATCCAGCTCGTGTAACAAAAGTTCTTCTGGACTACAATTTTGTGAGCTATCACCTTCTGTTGCGTCCTGTACCAATGAGATTGATGTTTGCAGGTGTACCGGCAACGCACCCATTACCGCTGATAAATCTACAACGGCTTTGCGGGGGGGTAATTTGTCACTGCCTACATCATACTTTGCAGAAAATGCATCTATTAACTTACCAGCAGCTCCGATTTCACTGTCAAAAAATTCAATACAACCTTCGACAGCATCTGTTTTTCCATTACCAGGCCCCCCGACAAGCAGGAGAACTCTGGGGACGCTCTCCCCAGCGGCCAAACTACTCACCCAACTGCGCAGTCGCTTAACTAACGGCGTTTCAATTTGCGCACCCGTAGGGCGTCCTGAATCACTGTCGAATGGTCGCTTAACACCACCATCACGGTGCCCAGCCCACTTTGATAAGCCTTCAGGAAACCATTTTTCTTTATTGAATGTGTTTTTATCAGCAGTATTTATTGTCATTTATTAAAGTAAGGGGCGGTGCCCTTTTCTCCCTGAAGTTGGCTGATTAACTAATGATTCGGTAACGCCTGTACCTGTCCGCCATGGCCAATAGGATATTTTTTAGCATAAAAAAGCCTACTTAGAGGACCTTAGGCGAGCGTTAAGGATTGCATGGCTTTGCGATGATTGGAGGTAAACTCGTAATTAGTTTCTTTGCCAATTTTACGAATGGTATGGAAGATGTTGGCAACTTCACGACTAAGATCAATTTCGTATTGGCTTTTTTTGAGAAGGTCTAGCTGAGTCGATCTTTCTTCGATCTCTATGCCTAAACGGCTGGTCGTACCCTGAGCAATAGCTTCGCTCAGCTGACGCAGTTTCAATAAGGTCAGGGTTGGGGCGATTACAAAGGCTTGCTCTGCAATTCTGGAGAAATGACGTATTAGCTGGTCATGCTTTTTTAAAACGACAAAATTTTGTGACGTCATAGATTGTTATATTCCTTATAACCCTTCTAATATGAAGTGTGCGCATAGCTTTAATAAGCGTTGCGCACGTCCATTATATTTAAGAATAATCCGAGACTTTTAGCTCTTCTTATTACATCGATCAACAACCGTGATCTTATCGATTTACGTGAGGTGAATCTATAATAAATAACTTACCGTAAAAGATAGTATTAAAACGCGATATTATTAGGGTAGCAAAAGACCGTCATCAAGCTAGGGGGGAATAATAGCAATAGCAGGGCATCACACGGGCAGATGGATTGCAACTTCGCGTATTTAAATCGTGTTATAAGCCACTATGAAATTTTAAAATAAAAAAATCTAAATGCGGGGGGTATTTTTGGGGGTACTTAATTTAATCTATAATGTAAATATCTTTTAAATACAAAGTACTAAGTACATGTTATCATCCGGCCCCGGGCACCATTGTTACCAAACCTTCAGCGTTAGTATCCACTAACCACAAGATTCCAAAACATAAAAAATAGACCAAAAAATAGACCCATCACGCGTCTAAAAGATTTTATCTATTTAGAATTTTCTCTTTCTTAATAGCGTCATCACGCAGAATTTTTGTTTCTGGAGGCGCATCAACTGAAACCCTGACTTCTTGGCCGTTGATCTCTTTGATGGTGACGGTGATGTCTTCACCGATTTGGAAGGATTGGTTTTCGATGCGGGTGATCTTAAGCATAACTAACTCCGTTTAGTTAAAGAGCCCCAATAGTAACCATTTAAAAATCCACAATCATCAGCGACCTTTTAAGAAAAAAGTTTCCGAAATGGCTGCGCATAAAATGACCCACGGCGACGGTATACGGCTCTCAGAGTACAGGGATTTAACCCCCCCTACCTTTACCGACGCACAGTAACGATTTAACCTAGAGCCACATCTATGATATGGCTAAAGTAGGCAGTCGTTGCCCTGGCTTCCCCACACAGTAACCATATTCCTCAGGTATCCAGAACAAGCGTCAAACTCATCCTGGCTTGTGAGTGAGCGATTTGGCCCATCAATATACAACTCACAATAACCGGAACTACCATCCCATGCCGACCACAACACCCAATAATTTGACACAGCCAAGTCATAAAACTGTACTGTAAGAAAGCTCCCTGTATCTTGATCGCAGTATGGAGTTAAGCCTGCAAATCCATCTGGGGAAGTCGCAGTACTCTTTTGATCCCATTCTGGTGAGCACGGGCAATCTTCTCCGGGAGGAAGTGGATCGTCAGGCGTGACGAGCGCAAAAGGGATAAATATGGATTCGGTAAAACCTCCGCCGTCACTAGCAATATTCAACACGTAGTTCCCCAGTTCACTAACAGCGACTGAAACATCAGATGAAAAAGGAAAAAACAGTGTCATATCTGTTGAAGCGGCGTCGACAGCAAGTGGCGCACCGGCGAGAGTTGCCGTGGTCGTGGAAGGACTGAGATTTTCACCTTCCACCACAATTAAACCATTTGTGTAATCGATCTTGACAGAGAAAACTTCCGACGTTGGCGCAGGCGCTTCGCGAATTGGTTTAGCCGCGTAAGCTTGGAGGCAGGTTGCAGATAAGAAG
>Ga0209396_1001694_pt1 | contig 23995 bp, 25 predicted proteins | sample GOMGulsemesocosm_6_FD_184638 | JGI IMG/M metagenome (GOLD analysis project Ga0209396, IMG submission 184638) | Methane-oxidizing microbial communities from mesocosms in the Gulf of Mexico - GOM8C Gulf of Mexico (SPAdes) (version 2) | ecosystem: Environmental > Aquatic > Marine > Cold seeps... | reverse complement strand
GCGCCTTGATCGCAATCAGTAAACATTTTGTCGAGCTGCGATTGCTGGACCAAATGTAAACTCATATCGAGTTCAGTTTGTAATTTGTGCAAACTTATTTTCCGATCGGCGGGTAATATCGCCATTAAATATCGACCTTGATGATCTTCTAAAATCACGGCTTTAGCGATGTTGGCGGCTGGGATTTTAGACGCGATAGCGGTGCTAATTGAGCTAGTGGAATTAATATGGCTAACGGTGTCGAAGCTGACTTGTTGTTGGCTAAGGTAATCACCAACACGAATGGGAATGCTCATGGTTCTATCCTTTAATTAAAGGGAGAACTTAAAGTATATGCCTGATAGTGGTTAATGCCAATAGCGATGTTTTGTTCGTTCTGACAGCTAAAACTTCGGTTAGTAGTTGCTGGTTAAATGAGCTATAATGAGCAGGTAATTGCTGTTGGATTGCGCTAATGTATCGAACGCTAATTAGGATAATCTTATTGGGTTGCCTACTACTTAATATTCTGGTGGTACGCGCCGAAGTAGAGACCGCCACTAAACCCGTGGTCACCATTCCCGTGTTGTCAATTGACGGCGCAATTGGCCCGGCTGTTAGTGATTATTTGTTGCGAGAAATATCCACAATAAACCTTCTTAATCAATCTCCTATTATCATTATCACGATCGACACTCCTGGCGGTTTAAGCTCAAGTTTGCGTGAAATAAATCAGAGTATTTTAAGTTCTAACATTCCAATTGTCTGTTTGGTTTACCCACAAGGTGCGCGGGCCGCCAGTGCTGGCACCTACTTGCTTTATGCTTGTCATGTGGCTGCAATGGCAACCGCGACGACCCTCGGGGCTGCCACGCCGGTAATGATAGCGGGGCCAACTGCAGGCGGCAAAGAACAGCAACCAAATGCCAAACCATCAGCGATGGAAAAGAAAATACTCAATGACTCCATTGCTTATATACGGTCATTGGCACAATTGCGCCAGCGTAATGAAGAGTGGGCAGAATTGGCAGTATCACAAGCCGCAACATTGACCGCTGCTGAAGCGTTAGACAAAAATGTTATCGACTTAATGGCCCAATCACCAGAGCACTTGTTAAGTGCTTTGGCCAATCCAACGTTAAAAATCAATCAAAACAAAGCTGCTTTGTCTCTCGCTGATGCCCAGTTAGACTATCGTGATCCTGATTGGCGCAGTCAATTTATTGCAACCATTACTAATCCTAATATTGCCTACATCCTGATGTTGGTGGGGGTTTATGGTTTATTACTCGAGTTTTATAGCCCAGGTGTCGGAATTGCCGGAATAACCGGCGCAATTTCATTATTCATTGGCTTGTATGCATTTCAAATGCTGCCGCTTAATTACGCCGGTTTTGGTTTATTACTGCTTGGTCTCACTTTGATGGTAGTTGAATCAATGGCCCCAAGTTTTGGGGTCTTTGGTATTGGAGGCTTGATTGCCTTTATTCTTGGTTCGATTTTTTTAATCGATACCCAGATTCAGCAATTTCAGATTGCTATTGAACTGATTCTCGCCATTGCACTTGTTTCTGGTTTATTTATCGTGTTGTTGCTGGGAATGTTGTGGCGCTCCCGTCATAAAGCGGTAGTTAGTGGCACCGAAGAAATTATAGGGGCTTTGGCGCAGGTGACCGACGAATTTAATCAACAAGGATATGTCTTATTAAATGGTGAACGTTGGGCGGCCTGCTGCGACGAGCCGCTACAGCCAGGGCAAACAGTCGTTGTTACAGCAATAGACGGCTTGTGCTTGCAAGTATCGCAACGTATGGCTAGCAATAACAAAATGTCAGCAGGAGATTGAAATGAAAGGCTTTAATTTAGATACTGAGATGCTTATTACCGCGGCTTTAATTTTACTGTTTCTGGTGTTTATCTTTAGTGTTTTTAGGGTCTTAAGAGAGTATGAACGCGGTGTTATTTTTCTTTTGGGCCGATTTCAACAAGTAAAAGGGCCTGGCTTAATCATCGTGATCCCGATTATTCAGCAAATGGTACGAGTAGATCTACGCACGGTGGTGATGGATGTGCCAAGTCAAGATGTGATAAGCCGTGACAATGTGTCGGTCCGAGTTAATGCGGTGATTTATTTTCGGGTCATTGACGCTCAAAAAGCGATTATCAATGTCGAAGACTTTCTGCAGGCGACGTCACAATTGGCGCAAACGACGCTGCGATCGGTATTAGGACAACATGAACTTGATGAAATGTTAGCTAATCGCGATATACTTAATGCCGATATTCAAGCGATCCTTGATATTCGCACCGAAGGCTGGGGCATTAAGGTATCTAATGTTGAAATAAAGCATGTCGATTTAAATGAAACAATGATCCGGGCGATAGCACGTCAAGCTGAAGCCGAACGAACACGGCGGGCTAAGGTGATTCATGCCTCGGGTGAACTTGAAGCCTCAGCTAAATTGGTTGAAGCGGCGACCCAATTATCAACCCAACCCAATGCCATTTTATTACGGTATTTGCAGACCTTGACCGAAATTGCAGGCGAAAAAAATTCGACCATTTTATTTCCCATGCCGATGGATTTATTCAATGGCTTGCTAACCAAGCCCCACCAGAAACCGAGCCCACCTAAACCAATGGACGAAATAAGATAACTAACCCTAATTGGGTCAAGATACTTGGTTTGGATTGCTGCCCTTTGTATTTTAACTTTACACTGTACTTAAGCTTACACCGCACTTAAGTTTACATTGCTCTATGTATGTCCGAGGCACTCACGTAAACTGGCCGCATCATTTTGCTAACGAAAAATTATATATGAGTGATTTCCAGACCGACCCAAGCGGCTATCAGATGGCTGACTTGCTAGATATTATGGCGCAATTACGCGATCCTCAAACGGGTTGTCCTTGGGATCTAAAGCAAGACTATGGCTCTATTGTTAAACACACTATTGAAGAAGCCTATGAAGTGGCCGACACTATCGAGCGTAAAGCCTTTGATCAATTGCCCGGCGAATTGGGCGATTTACTGTTTCAGGTGATTTTTTATGCCCAGTTAGGTCAAGAGCAACAATGTTTCGATTTCAATGATGTCGTCAATAGTATTTGTACCAAACTGATTAGGCGTCACCCACATGTCTTTGGCACTAGCACTTTTAGTAACGAGAGTCAGCTTAACGCCAATTGGGAAAATGAAAAAGCCAAAGAGCGCGCGCAGCTTAGTGATAATCAACACAACAGTTTGCTTGACGATATACCGTCCAATATGCCGGCACTGAGTCGGGCGGCGAAAATTCAAAAGCGGGTCGCTCATCATGGTTTTGATTGGCCGACCTGGCACGGCTCAATGGACAAGATAAAAGAAGAGTTACTTGAAGTAGAGCAAGAACTGGTCGCCACGCCAGTCGATCCGGTTAAAGTTAATGAAGAGCTAGGCGACTTATTATTTGCAGTTGTTAACTTGGTTCGTTCACAGCACGTTGACCCCGAACAAGCGTTACGTAATGCTAATATAAAATTTGAGCGACGCTTTCGTGGCGTTGAGCAATTGTTGCAGCAACAAGATCTAACTACCGAGCAAGCAACATTGACTCAAATGGATCAAATGTGGGATCAAGTTAAGCTGCAGGAAAAAATGTCGAAAACTTGTGATTAACCCAGTTTTTCAATTGTTCTAAATCGGGTTTTTTGATAGAATACTCTCCCGTCCTAGTACTTCAATATCTTTTGTTTTTACAATCTCATTGTTTAAGCTAAGCGCAAGCTATTTAGTGAAGTTACTTACTCAAATTCTCAACATTCGGATCTTCAGGTTAAACATGACAACGAAATATATTTTTGTGACGGGCGGAGTTGTATCTTCGCTAGGTAAAGGTATTGCTGCTGCATCATTGGCTGCCATTTTAGAAGCACGTGGCTTAAAAGTTACCATGATGAAGTTAGACCCATACATTAACGTTGACCCAGGCACGATGAGCCCAATTCAACACGGTGAAGTTTTCGTGACCGAAGATGGCGCAGAGACCGATCTTGATCTTGGTCACTATGAACGTTACATTCGCACCAAGATGACTAAAGGTAACAACTTTACGACTGGCCGTATTTATGAAGAAGTACTTCGTAAAGAACGCCGTGGTGATTACCTAGGTGCAACTATTCAGGTTATTCCTCATATCACTAATGCGATGAAAGATCGTATTGTCGCTGGTTGTAAAGGCGTCGACATTGCTATTGTTGAATTAGGCGGAACGGTTGGTGATATCGAATCACAACCCTTCATTGAAGCTATTCGTCAATTAGGCGTTGAAGTTGGACGTGATCATGCGATGTTTATGCACCTGACACTAGTACCATACTTAAAGGCTTCTGGTGAAGTTAAAACTAAACCAACTCAGCATTCAGTTAAAGAATTACGTTCGATTGGTGTTCAGCCTGACATTTTGGTTTGTCGCTCTGAAATCGGCATTCCAGCACATGAACGCTCAAAGATTTCATTATTCACCAACGTGACTGAAAAAGCGGTTATTTCACTGCCAGACATGGACAGTATCTATAAGATCCCGGCATTATTAAAAGCGCAAGGCCTGGACAAGTTAGTGGTTGAACGTTTTGGTATTGAATGCCCTGAAGCTGATTTAAAAGAATGGGAGCAAGTTGTTTCTGAAGAAGCTAATGCGACTGGTCTAGTCAATATTGCAATGGTCGGTAAGTATATTCAATTACCTGATGCTTATAAGTCAGTTAATGAAGCATTAAAACATGCCGGTTTGAAAAATGGCATTAATGTAAAAATTAACTACGTTGACTCGCAAGATCTTGAGTCAAAAGGCACCGACATGCTAAAAGAGATGGACGGTATTTTAGTGCCTGGTGGTTTTGGTGATCGTGGTGTTGAAGGTAAAATATTAGCCGCTAAATACGCCCGTGAAAACGATGTGCCTTATTTAGGTATCTGTTTAGGCATGCAAGTCGCATTAATTGAGTATGCTCGAAATGTTGCCTTGTTAGAAAACGCCAACAGCACCGAATTTAACAAAGAAACTGAACATCCAGTCGTTGGCTTAATCACTGAATGGTTAGATGAAGATGGTCAAGTTGAATTACGAGACACTAAATCTGATCTTGGTGGCACCATGCGAGTAGGCGCTCAACTTTGTCACCTTGAAGAAGGTTCTAAAGTTGCCCAAGTATACGGTGCCACAACGTGTATGGAACGTCATCGTCATCGTTTTGAAGTCAACAACAATTACGTTGAAAAGCTTAAGGCCGCAGGGTTAAGCTTCACCGGTTTGTCATCAGACAAAAAATTGGTGGAGATTATAGAGCTTAAAGATCACCGTTGGTTTGTTGCCGGTCAATTCCATCCGGAATTCACCTCAACCCCGCGCGATGGTCATCCGCTATTTGAAGGTTTTGTTGCCGCTGCAACTAAATACCAACAAGATTAATAAATAAAACCGCTTTCGAGCGGTTTTTTATTATGTGATGTATTACACAAAGCAACATTTTTAGGTGTATCATGACAAATACTTGTTGTGAAACCACCAGTTATACCAATTGCACTAAATAGATGATCATTTATCCTCGCTATAAAAATTGATCGCTTAATTAATACAACGGGTATTATTATTTTTATCATTGATATCAAAGAGAATATAAAATGTCTAAGATTGTTAAAGTTATAGGTCGTGAAATTATGGATTCACGCGGCAACCCAACGGTTGAAGCTGAAATTCATCTTGAGTCTGGTGCTATTGGTATTTGTTGTGCACCGTCAGGAGCATCAACAGGTTCTCGTGAAGCATTAGAATTACGTGATGGCGACAAAGGCCGTTATTTAGGTAAAGGGGTATTAAAAGCGGTTTCTGCGGTTAATGGACCAATTAGCGAAGCTATTTTAGGTAAAGACGCTAATGCTCAAGCCGAACTTGATCAGCTAATGATTAAATTAGATGGCACCGAAAATAAAGCCACTTTTGGCGCCAATGCTATTTTGGCCGTTTCTTTGGCTGCTGCCCGTGCTGCCGCTTCAGACAAGCGTATTCCTTTGTATCAACACATCAGCGAACTGAATGGTTCTGCCGGTATATACTCAATGCCATTACCAATGATGAACATCATTAATGGTGGTGAGCACGCCGATAACAACGTCGACATTCAAGAATTTATGATCCAGCCTGTTGGCGCTAAAACGTTCACTGAAGGTTTACGAATGGGCGCTGAAGTATTCCATACCTTGAAAAAAGTATTAAATGGTAAGGGTTACAATACGGCGGTTGGTGATGAAGGTGGATTTGCACCAGATCTTGGTTCTAATGCCGAAGCACTAGCAGTGATCAAAGAAGCGGTTGCTTTAGCTGGTTACGAGCTAGGCAAAGATATTACCTTAGCACTCGATTGTGCAGCGTCAGAGTTTTACGAAGACGGTCAATATCACCTTAAAGGTGATGACAAGGTATTTTCTGCTGAAGAATTTGGTGATTACCTGAAAGATTTATCTGAGCAATACCCAATTGTTTCAATTGAAGATGGCTTAGACGAAAGTGATTGGGATGGTTGGGCAAGCTTAACTGAAAAGCTAGGTGATAAAGTGCAACTAGTGGGTGACGATTTATTTGTTACTAACACTAAGATTTTAACCCGCGGCATTGAAAATGGCATTGCGAACTCAATCTTAATCAAATACAACCAAATTGGTACGCTTACTGAAACACTTGAAGCAATTCAAATGGCGAAAGATGCTGGTTTTACCGTGGTTATTTCACATCGCTCTGGTGAAACAGAAGATGCCTTCATTGCAGATTTAGCAGTTGGCACAGCAGCGGGCCAAATTAAAACAGGTTCACTAAGCCGTAGTGATCGTGTTGCTAAATATAACCAGCTAATTCGCATTGAAGAAGCGCTAGGTAGCAATGCACCATATAATGGTTTGTCAGAAGTTAAAGGTCAGTAACGTTTAACGCTCACGATAAAAAGCCAGCATTTATGCTGGCTTTTTTGTTTTTTTGCATCGGACATGGCGTATCAGCGACGACTGGTTCTGTGATTAGTACGCGGAAAATAACGTCATCAAATAATTGTTAATTTTAATCAGTGGAAGTGGTCAATTAACCGGCAATAATGGTATTGTTATCACAATAAAAACAAATAGTTGTAGTAGTAGATTTGATGAGATTAATACTGGTAATTTTACTGATCTGTAGCAGTGGTATGTCAATGAGCTTATGGGCAAATGGATTAGCTGATGATGACCGTGATGGTGTGATAAATGCCCGCGATAAATGTCCCCAGACCAAATTAGCGCTCAAAGTTGATAGCATGGGGTGCCAACAAGTGGTGATGAAAGTAAAACGGATCTTACTGAATATACCGTTTAAATCAGGCTCTGCCTATATTCATCCACGATACAATAAATCGATAGAAGTCGTTGCTAAACAACTCAATCGTTATCCGTTAGCCCGCTTGAGCTTAATCGGCCATACCAGTACCAGAGGTTTAAAAGATGCCAACCAAATGATGGCAATGGCGCGAGCTCAACGAGTTGCATCTGTCTTAATAGAGCAATATAACATTGCTGTTACTCGAATAACCCTTGAAAGTGCAAGTGCACAATCAGCGCTAAGCAGCTCTAAGGTCGAACTCGCCGAGCGCCGTGTAGTCGCCTACATTAGTCGTCACCAGATAATCAGTCACCATGATTATATCAATTGAGCATGGCGAGCTTAATTTAAGGAGTCGCCTTGCTAATTAATACTGACGCTATCTGGTATGACAAAATAGCCGGTATTATTCGTAGCTAAGTGGGTCAGATAAATCATTGGCGCTAAAGGCTTCAAGACGCTCAACACAAGAACCACAAACACCACAGGCTTTTTCACGGCCGTTATAACACGTCCAAGACTTGCCATAATCAAGACCCATGCGTAAGCCATCGGCTAATATTTCTATTTTGTTATTGGCAATATAAGGCGACACGATATCGACTGGCTCATAGTTAGCAATTTGCGATACTTCATTCATCTTATGCACAAATTCAGGACGACAATCGGGGTAAATCGCGTGATCGCCACTGTGTGCGCCGTAATAGACCGCATTGGCATCGATTGATACTGCATAGGCAATTGCCATTGATAATAATACCATGTTGCGATTTGGTACCACAGTCGACTTCATGCTGTCTTCTTCGTAATGACCTTCTGGGATATCCAGATCGCTGTCCACCGTAAGCGATGAGCCGGTCATTAATTGATTAATGGCACTAATATCAACGATTTTATGTGGCACGGCTAACTCTTGGCAAACCCGCGCGGCGTATTCAATTTCTTTACTATGGCGCTGACCGTAATTGAAGGTTAACGGATAAACATCTTTACCTTGTTCAATCGCTTTATTGAGTACGGTAAAAGAGTCCATTCCACCAGAATAGATAACGACGACTTTTTGTTTCATGTTGCTTGTCCGAGGGCTATATACGTATAATACGCGCCAGTTTACGCGAACTTTAAGCAAATGAGTATGACCAAGCTACCACTAAATGAAATATTTGAATCAATTCAAGGCGAAGGCTCTTTTACCGGCGCTCCCTCAATCTTTGTCAGATTACAAGGCTGTCCAGTGGGCTGCGCCTGGTGTGACACCAAACATAGCTGGTATTTAAAACCAGAGGATAAAACCAGCTTTGAAACCGTCGTCGCAAAAGGCGGTGATGGTGATAGCTGGTGTGACGTTGAAATTGATCACTTAGTGACTCATTTACTGACTTACCAAGCGCGACATATTGTTCTAACGGGCGGCGAGCCATGTTTATATGATTTGGTTGAGCTAACGACCAAGTTGATTAGCAGTGGCTTTAGCTGTCAAATTGAAACCTCGGGCACCTTTGAAATTAAAGTTGCTGCGAGCTGTCATGTTACGGTGTCGCCTAAGGTTGCGATGAAAGGGGGCTTTAAAATTTTAGACAGTGCGTTAGTTCGCGCTAATGAAATTAAACACCCGGTGGCTATGCAGCGCCATATTGATGAACTCGATGCGTTATTAGCGCGATTAACGCCAGAGCAAATAGCCACTAAAAAAGTTTACCTGCAGCCGATTAGTCAGCAAAATCGAGCCACTAAGCTGGCGATCGATACGTGCATTGCCCGTAATTGGTGGTTGTCGATTCAAACCCACAAATATTTAGATATTCAGTAATCACTTGATCTAAGTTGAGCACGAATCGATGAAACTAATGGCCGTTACCACGCAGCAGCTCAAACATTTGATGAGTTGGTTTGATAATCAGCAACAAATTATTGATTGGGCTGGGCCAGACTTTCGTTACCCGTTTGACCAGGCTTCATTCACACAAGATTTGATGCTCGATACTCACGCATCGTTTGCATTAATCGCTGATGACTCAAGCATGGTTGCTTTTGGCCAATACTATCAACGATTAGGCAAGTGTCATTTGGCTCGATTAGTGGTTAAACCTTCGGCGCGTGGACAGGGAATAGTTGCTCAGTTGTTAACCCTATTATGCACCAAAGGGCTAAAGGAACTGGCGCTTACCGACTGTTCGTTATTTGTGATGGCACATAACAATAAGGCAATTAACGTTTATTTGGCGGCAGGTTTTATTGTCGAATCTTATCCGTTAGCGCTGCCGTGTGAGCAGTGTCTTTATTTAGTAAAGACGTAAACTGTGCCCCGCAGTGAAAATTATCGGTCAATTTAACCGAGCAATAGTTATTGCTCGGTTAGGGTTTATTACTGGGCTTTAATGTTTATCGGCTAAATCAGCTACAAATGGCCAGTTATACTATCTCAGACCACTGTCCCGTGGTCCAAAACGTTTCAAGTTGAGCCAAGTAAGGTTCGACATTAATATTGTGCTTAGCGCGCCAAGCTTGGTTGTAATAACTGTGCTGATAACGCGAGCCATCATCACAAATTAGCGTGACAATAGAACCTGTTTGCTGTTGTTGCTGCATTTGCCGTAGCAAATGAACCACCCCGTAAAAATTGGTGCCAGTTGAGCCACCACATTGACGCCCCAGCACTTTCTCAAGAAATAATACCGCGGCAACTGAAGCGGCATCGGGTACTTTTTGCATCGTATCAATGACCCCAGGCACAAAAGATAACTCAACTTGTGGTCGACCAATCCCTTCAATTTTAGAGCTTGAATTAATGGTGAATGATGGATCTTGCTTGATAAAACCATCATAAAAAGCCGAATTTTCAGGATCGACCACATGCAATTTAGTGGTGAGTTTGTTATAGCGGATATAACGGCCAATGGTGGCACTTGTACCCCCAGTGCCAGCACCCGTTACAATCCAAGTTGGCTCAGGGTGCTGCTCTTTGGCCAGTTGCTCAAAGATACTTTCGGCAATGTTGTTATTGCTACGCCAATCGGTGGCACGTTCGGCATAGGTGAATTGATCCATAAAATGCCCCTTGGTTTCGCGCGCTAACCGATGAGACTCTTGATATAGCGTGCTAGGGTCATCGACCAAATGACATTGACCGCCATAAAAGTTGATCTTTTTTATTTTTTCTTGTGAGGTAGTTGCAGGCATAACGGCAATAAAAGGCAAGCCGAGTAACCGCGCAAAATAGGCTTCTGATACCGCAGTACTACCCGATGAAGCTTCAATTATTGTGGTATTTTGATTGATCCAACCATTGCATAAACCATATAAAAATAATGACCGTGCCAATCTATGTTTAAGGCTGCCAGTAGGATGGGTCGATTCATCTTTAATATATAAGGCAATATCAGCAAAGGCAGGAACATCAATTTTAAGTAAGTGAGTATCGGCACTGCGATGAAAATCAGATTCTATTTTTGTAACGGCTTGGTTTACCCAGGTTCTGCTCATACTTAGCTCTATATTCCAAAAAGGAATAATGATATACCAAATAAGAATAAAAGGCGAGGGTTAATTAAGTGGATGTTGCCGATTACGGCTCGAAAAAAGTGAGGTGTAGAGCGCACGTGATTGGTAACTCGGTTAAGCAATTATTTTATCATTTCTTAACCGAGTTACTCCGACTCATTCGTTATTAGTTATTACTTATTCTGGCGACGGAGTATTTCGTCGTATTCGCGTTTTATTTTAGTATAGCGTTTTGCATGGGCACTCGTTAGGCGAACGCCATTAAGGAGTCGTAACGTTTCCTTACACTGGGGCAAAATGGGCTTGATATATTTTTTATGATCTTGCATTAACCGAGTTTGAACTTGAAATAAATTTAGTGCTGCACCTGAATTTACCGGAGATAGAGCAATCGCCTGCTCGAATAACTCGAGTGCTGCTAGATTATTGCTATTGGTATAAGCCTCGATGCCCGCTTTGGTTATTTTATTAAACTCTCGATGACGTTTAGCACTGTCTTCATTGGTGAGTTTGGCATTAATGTGGGCGATAACTTTAGCATCATCGGTCAGTTGGGCGGCGAACTTTTTCGCCAGATCAATTTCGTCAATATGAATCAGCGTCAGGCAAGTATCAGGGGCGAGTTCATTGGGTAATTCCCATTGATCATTTTCATCGCAAAAAGAGTGGATAGCTTCCATCAAGGTTTTCTTTGCTTTTAGCTTCTCACCTTTTGCTGCCTGTAATTGTGCTTGCAGCACGCCTTCAAGACTGCTGTATGCGTAGGGCAGATTACGACCTTCTTCGGTTTTAGCGCGTTGTAACGTAATATTTAATTCATTTTGCAGCTTGGTAATATCGTTTTTTTCTTCACAATTTTCAACAACGTCGATAATGCTTCTCGCGTAATTTGATAGGTTCGAGGTGCCAGCATGCACAGAACGGCGACTCAGTTGCAGTAACTTGCCATAGCTGTCTTTTACTAAGCTTAAATCACCATTAATGGTAGCAACATCAACCATCTGTTGGTGTCGTTTCATCGAGAGAGGGGAAATATCAATACTGCGTTTTAACGTTGTTTGAGCGTCAGGCGTATTGCCAGCGGCTAATTGAACTTGAGCTAATAAATCGAGTGCCTCAACATTGGTGGATTGTTTACTAAGGATGGCGGTTAAGATCTGCATTGCTTGATCGCAACGATTAAAGCCTAGATGGACCCGAGCCATGTTAATTTTTGCCCATTGCAGGTCTCGTTCTTTGAGCACTGAGTTTAAAATAACCTCGGCTTCTTCAAATTGACCTTCATGGCACATGAAACCTGTCATCATTTCTAAACAAAAAGCGCTATAGCGATTTTTTTCTTTGATTAAGCTTTTGCAGGCGGCTATCGCGTGAAGGTAGTCACCTTTTTGCAGGCAATAATAAATTGGACTCATTGCATGACGTTTAGACCAAGCTTTTTGCAAACGGTTATCAAGTAAGCGTTGTGAAAATGGCTTAATAATATAATCATCGGGTTGCATTTCCATTGTGCCTAATACAGCAGCACGGCTGGTTTCACCTGATATTATAATAAATAAGGCATCGGGTTTAATCAGCTTAAGCGTTCTAATTTCTTCAAGTAATTGGCGGCCATTTTTATTGGCGCCTAAATTATATTCAACTAATAAAACATTGAAATTTTCAGCGCGGCACATGCGTACGGCAGCCTCGCCAGTTTCAGCAAAGCTCAGTTTTTTAACCCCGAAATTAGCCAATATTCCTTTCATCATCATATGAAAAGGACGTTGGGGGTCGACTAATAGAAATTTCAGCTGATCGTACGGAATTTTGTCCATCAATAATAATAAGGTCCGATAGTTATTAACTTTATAAAACTTAACATATAGTAGGGATTTATAAAGGGCTTATTGTTATTTATTGATTAAGACGGCGAATACTTTCGATGATTGTGACGCTGATTAAAAAGATTGCCGCAACAGCATGAGAGAATTGCTTAATTATCAACAAATCTATCATTGTGAGCTATATTAATTGTTCACAACTCATTTAACCGTAGGGAAACGATAAAATGAAGCAATTACTCTTGCTGCTCACACTCTTTAGTCACACTGTCACTGCTGCTCAAACCAGTAAAATATTTCAAAGCGTTGATGCCGAGTATCAAGCGCGGATTATTATAGCTCCAGCGGAAAAATCTGGACAATTCTATATCAATTATCGTGGGTTTGAACATCATTACGACAATCAAACATTACTGTATAAAAAATTAAAAAATGATCTTGGCAATGGTTTTAACTATCAGTTGATTGGCTTGCCCATAGTTAATGTACGCAGCAATAAACATCAGACATTAATTTATGGCACCGCCGTCTCTTTTTCAGAAGTATTTCTTGATAACGACACGGTCACCCGTGTCACTTATGTTGGCAATGCTGATGTTGTTCAAGAACGACGGGTCAAAGCACAATATCAAGATCGGCAATTAAAAGTCGTTAGTAAGGTTGCCGCTGCTAAGCTGATTAAACAGGCGAAAAAGCAATTAGAAAACAGCTGCCAAACAGCGATTTCCGTTAATATTAATTGGAAGGAATTTAAACAGCAAGGTTTGAAAACGACCCCCGCAAAACTCGCCGCTTATCTCAAGGCTTTAGAAAAAGTTTGTCGATTAGATGCCGACTACTTAGAAGCTGTTAAAGGCATAAAACAAATACAAGTCTCTATTTCAGACAATATCGAGCAGCATCAGGTTGTGTTAGAAAGTGAGACCCTATTGATAGCTATTGGCGACCAACTCGCTAATTTACCCGAACGAAGTTACCAAGCAATTTACGACTCTTTTTAATTCAACCATAGCAAGGATACACGATGAAAAAGCAATTGATTATAGGTGTTATAGCAACATTACTGACGACATCCGCTGTTGCGGGCGTCAAAGAAAAAAAAGCAATGCGTGCGGCTGACGAAAGTGTCGCGGCGCAACTGATAAAAGTGCATGCAAGTTGTGGCAATGACAAGCTGGCCGTTGCCTTTGTCTGGGATGATTATAAAGCGATGATTAAAGCGAACAAAGCCACGATAAAAAAAGAGCGCTATAAAAAGCAGTGGGTTATTTCTCAGGCCGGTGAGCGGGCGGTTGCGTCACTTGAAGCACTGACAAAAATTTGTCAAGACGATGCTGATTACAAAGAAGAAATCGCGGCTGTTTCAAGTATTATGATTAAACCAAAGGCAGAATTAAAAGACTACAATAGTGAGTTTAATTTAGATGATACGACAATAAACATTACTTTTGGTCATATGATGACACGAAGAGCTTCTGACTTTGTTCAGCCAATTAAAGAAATGTTTTAAGTTTTAATTTGATAGTCGGCGCTGTTATCGCGTCGATATAACTTGGGGTAATAACAAGAATAGACTTGAGTGGTGGAGGGAGGTGGATTCGAACCACCGAAGGCTGAGCCGTCAGATTTACAGTCTGATCCCTTTGGCCACTCGGGAACCCCTCCATCTCAAGTGCGGCGAATAATAGAGGAGTTTTAGCCGCAGGTAAAGCGGTTTATTTAACTTTTTTTAATAAAGTTTTCATTCGGTTGGCCGATATATTAAATAACAGCAACTACCGTATTAATAATATGCAAATCGAGCGGATTTTATCCAACGAACTCCAGTTAGGGCAACAATTGAACAGCAGTGTGGTAAACGACCGCGCTAACTTTTCATTGCTGTTAGCACTAATGTCGCAAGATGTTCAGGACCAAGCTCAATTTCATTTAGCCTCAAATACAACAATTGCTTCAACTGACGATAAGCCGTCTTTAGCCGATGAATTTTCAGTGCCGTCACCACAACCACTAATTTCAGATTTTGAGGGTGAAACACAGTCACTTGAATGCGGTTTGCTGGCCAAAGAACAGGGTTTATTAGCGGCGCGATTACGCCATTGTTTAGCGCCAGAACCGCTCAGCTTCGAGCTCGGTAAAAAACATGGTATCGCCGCCGATGTTTTTGATAGTCTTGACGTGATCACCGCGCAAAGATTTACCGGCGACTATCAAACACAGCAATTTGAGCGTTTAATACCTGATGTAGTAATAGGGCAGCAGCAAAATTATGCCGCGGCGCTTAATCGAGTCTACAACTAATCACTTTGGCCAGTTACATTGGCTCTATTGACCTTAAATGTAGCTAGCTTCGCAATACATTAGTACAGCATAGCCAGTCACATTAGTTAACTATCACAACATTTCTTGAATTTCTTACCGCTACCACAAATACAGGCATCATTGCGTTTGGGCACTGTGCGCGCAATTTTAGGCGGCGTTGAACGGTGATAATACCAAGCGTGTGTTTTTAGCATCGGCTGATCGTTAATCGCGGTTAACAGCGGATCGACAGGTTCTAAAGTAAAGTGTGACAAGTCATGCAAGCATTGCACTTTGCCATTTTCTTTATACCAAGCGACAAACTCGACTTGTGCTGTGGTTGCCGTTTGGCTGAAATTTATGACGTCTAGCGCTAACCACTGACAACTTTTAGCCCATTGCGCAATATCGACTTTAGAAATCGTGTCGCGGGTTTGTGGTGAATGCGTAGCGACTAAATAGTCAACCGCCAGTGTGGCAAAGGCACAATAACGGCTTTTCATTAATAGTTTGGCATCGCCTGCAAGGCGCGCACCGCTATGCAGGGGGTGACAGCAATTTTGGTAGGGTACCAAAGAGCCACAGGGGCATTGTTGATTCATTTTTTACTTTACCGTTGTTACGTAATAGCTAATCTGTAGCGCGCTATTATACGCACTAGCCCCACCAGATTAAAATAAGCTGTGGCCTTTTGGGGTGAACAGATTATGGTAAAGTTTGGCGGCAAATTCGTCGGTCATGCCTGAAATATAATCGGCGATAATTCGCATTTGCACCTCATCTTTTTTATCTTGAGCATTTTTCCAACGCTGCTTGGTATTATCAGGCAATAATCGGTATGGATCAGAGGCGAAGGCTTCAAATAACTCCATTACTATTTGTTGGCCTTTATATTCCATCGCTTGAAATTCTGGTTTGTTAATCACGCGCTGCTGCACAAACTGCTTCAATATCTCGAGTACTTTGGCATAAGTTGGCTTTAATTTGGCATTGTATCGCAGTAATGGTTGCTCAAATTGCGGTAACTCGGTTATCTCTATCGCGGTAATTAAAGCATTGACTAACTGACCAATTGCATCTTTACGCTTAAATTGCTCTGGGCCAAATAACTGCTTGGTAATGTCATGAATGTGCTGACTAATCCAGTTGTCGGTTAAGCAGTCAATTTGGCTGACCACATCTTGTTGCCACTGGTTAAGATTAACGGTCGCCATCACAATCGCATCTTCGAGATCATGCACCGAATAGGCAATATCATCAGCCAGCTCCATAATTGAACAGTCGAGCGATTTATGACAGCTGCTTAAATGAATGCCAACACCGGGTATTGTCTGGGTAAAAAGTTCGCGGTCGTGGGGGCTGAGTGGGGCTAATACCCAATCTAAATTTGAACTGTCGACATCGAATAGCGCCTTGGGTGGTAACCAGTTATGTGCTTTTAGTTGTCTGAAATTATTGATGTTTGTGTCATTGTATTGGCCCACAACTTGGTCGTGCAATACCGGGTACTTCAAGATGCCGAGCAAGGTACGGCGCGACAAATTCATGCCATGGTGTTCGGTATAAGGTTCCAGCCGCGTTAAAATCCGGAAGGTTTGACCATTGCCTTCAAAACCGCCGTGGTGGCGCATCATAAAATTAAGCGCTATTTCACCACCATGGCCAAAAGCCGGGTGACCAATGTCGTGTGCAAGGCCCAGCGCTTCAACGAGCATGTCGTCTTTCAATGCTGTGGCTAAGTGTGGATATTTCAATCTGAGCTGGGCGTTGATGCCGGCCCCAATTTGCGCGACTTCGAGCGAATGGGTTAGTCGGGTCCGATAAAAATCACTTTGGCCAATGCCAACAACCTGAGTTTTAGCCTGCAAGCGTCGAAAGGCGGCGGAATGCAAAATTCGTGCGCGGTCACGTTGATAAATAGTGCGGTGATCTTGCTGGCGCAGTGTTGGCGCCGTAGATTTTCGCTGGTCCCAAATGGCTGATATATCGACGTTGCTCAATCGTATTGCTCCTAGCTATATAAGTTAATGCCCAAGCGATAGGCTAATACCAATCCCATTGGCTATGTTGTACTAAAGTGTTGCCATTTGAACAGCAAGTCGCCGTAAATCCATCACGACTTCGGCGGACTTCCTCATGCCGCTGGCATCAGGGTTCTAGCTACGTTCGAGGCTCTTGAGCAGCATCTGGGCAATAGCTCTTCGGTAACCGCTCCTGCGTTACTCTAATTACGCCCGTCCATGGCCTAATGCAATGCCCTAATGCAATGCCCTAATGCCTTACATCCATGTAAGAACATGCTGCTCAAGCTTACTTTATCAAACACCAACACTTTCAATTAGTTGTGAAGCTAGCTACATTTAAGGTGAACAGAGCCAATGCAATTGGTTAAATACCAATTGCATTTAATAATTGACCACTTGTGCTAGTTTAAATCAACAATAAGGCTACCGCGTCCTGTAGGCAACTGCGTACCTCTCAATCCCAATAGTCAACTATTGGTTATTCGAGCGCCTTGTTCTTGCTAATTCCCCCTGCGCACAACAAGATCATATCTTTAATGTAATTGGTATAATGACAAATGTAGCAGGCTTTTTAAATGTAACTCAATCAATTTTAGATATTTTTTGAATATAGCTAGGCTGGGTACAAACACTTGATCAATATTTCGCCCAGATTAAGTACTGGGCGAGATATTAACCTATTTAGGCCAGATTATTGCGAATAGGTATCGAGGAATTTGCCAAATCGCCCGATAGCATTGGTTAAATCATGGGCGTGCGGCAAGGTAACTATTCTGACATGATCGGGTTCTGGCCAGTTAAAGGCGGTGCCGTGTACCAGTAGAATCTTTTCACTTTTAAGTAAATCGAACACTAACTTTTGATCGTCAACGATATTGAATTTCTTAACGTCAAGTTTCGGGAACATTCTTTTCACTTTTAAGTAAATCGAACACTAACTTTTGATCGTCAACGATATTGAATTTCTTAACGTCAAGTTTCGGGAACATGTACATCGCGCCTTTAGGCTTAACACAGCTAACCCCGTCTATTTCATTAAGCGCTTGCCATGCGGCATCGCGTTGCTCTAACAAGCGACCGCCAGGCAGAATAAGCTCGTTAATGCTTTGATAACCACCCAAAGCTGTTTGAATCGCATGCTGACAAGGCACGTTGGCACATAAGCGCATTGAGGCCAACATATTGAGGCCGCTGACGTAACTTTGTGCCTTATATTTTGCGCCTGAAACCACGAGCCAGCCCGATCTAAAACCAGCAATCCGGTAAGATTTTGACAGGCCATTAAAGGTTAAGATTAATAAGTCATCGGCCAGCGATGCGGTATGCACATGTTGAGCTTCGTCATAAAGGATCTTGTCGTAAATTTCATCCGAAAAGACCACTAAGTTGTGTTCTCGCGCAATGGCTAACAATTCTAGCAACAGTTCTTTTGAGTAAACAGCTCCGGTTGGGTTATTAGGATTAATAATAACCAGCGCTTTAGTTTTGCTGCTAATTTTACTTTTGATGTCATCAATATCTGGGAACCAATCGGCTTGTTCATCACAGCGATAATGCACGGCTTTGCCGCCAGCTAAATGAACTGAAGCGGTCCACAACGGGTAATCAGGCGCAGGAATAAGTACTTCGTCATCATTGTTTAACAAGGCCATGGTCGCAATTTGAATCAGCTCAGATACGCCATTGCCAATAAAAATGTCGTCAACATCAATGCCATTTATAATTTGCTGGTAATGATGAAATACGGCCTTTCTGGCTGAAAATAGCCCTTTGGACTCACAATAACCTTGAGCCTGGGGTAAGTTGTGAATTACATCACGAACAATTTCGTCAGGGGCTTCAAAGCCAAACGGGGCAGGGTTGCCAATATTTAGCTTAAGAATACGGTGACCTTCTTCTTCAAGTCGTTGTGCTTCTTCGTGTACTGGCCCGCGAATGTCGTAACAGACATTACTTAATTTGTTCGACTTGTTAATCACCTAAAAACTCCACCCAAAATATATTTATTTAATCGTAGTTCAAGATACCGCATTGACTCTGATTTAGGAAGTTGTTGGTTAATAAAAACTAAAAATGAGAGCACACGGGCATAAAAAAACCGCTGGTAAGTATTTACCAGCGGTTTAGAGCGTTATTGAAAGAAAATGGCTGTTTTAAGCAAGTTCGCTTAGGCACATCTCTTCTTTAATCTGATTAACCCAGCCAGTAACGCGCTCATCGGTTAACTCAGGTTGACGGTCTTCATCAATGCCAAGTCCAACAAAGTGAGTATCGCTAACTAATGCTTTTGACGCTTCAAACTCATAACCGGCGATTGGCCAGTGGCCAACAACTATCGCGCCGCGAGGTTCGATAATGTCTTTTAACGTACCCATCGCGTCAAGGAAGTATTCTGCGTAATCTTCTTGATCACCACAGCCGAAAATAGCGACTAATTTGTCGTTAAAATCGATATTTTCTAGATCAGGGAAAAAGTCATCCCAGTCACATTGCGCTTCCCCGTAATACCAAGTTGGGATACCCAGTAATAATAAGTCAAATTCAGCAATTTCTTTAGTCGTTGCTTTGGCGATGTCATAAACATCAACTAGATTTTTACCAAGTTGTTTCTGGATCATTTTTGCGACGGCTTCAGTATTACCGGTGTCGCTTCCAAAAAACATTCCTACGCTAGCCATAATTTTTCCTATTGTTCTGCGGGTGCTAGTTCAATTTCACTCATTGACATCGGTTCGATGGCAATGTCCATCGCCCTGATTTGTGTCATAAGTATAGATTCAATGATTTGGCTACGGCTTAAGTTGTGCTCCGCCGCCAAATCATTTAGTACATTAAATAACTCTGATTCAACTTTCAATTCAATCCGTTTTAACCCTTTAGCTTTATCGCGTTTTATTTGATTACGCTTATTAATCAGCAGTTGATCTTTACGCGATAAAGGGTTGGTTTTTGGGCGGCCACGGCTTTTTTGATCGGCGAATAGATCAATCGTTATTCTGTCGTTAGATGCTTTTGCCATAGTGCTACAATAATATAATAGATTAAGTGTAAATTGTTAGGTTGCAGTCCAAAAAAATTGGATCACGCCTTTCATCACAAAACCAAGACAACCAAATGTTAATACGGCCCACACGGTGACTTTTCCGAAAAAGGGGACATTCGCGGTATTGAGTACATCACGAATTGCCATACCAATAAGAAAAAATACTCCAGCAAAAAATAGATTTAAACCTATTGCTTCTAGCTGCTGAAATTCTTGCGGTGTCATTGTTGAGTTTTGCCTTGAAATAAGTGCTGCATTAAGTCAGTGCCGCGCAATATAGCATACCCGAGTATATCGCGCTATCGCTAGAGCCAACAAATGACTACAGATTGTAATTATTTCAATTATTCTGGGATTTTTCGATAAAATTTAATACTATTTTATTGAAAGCGTTTGGTTTTTCAGCATGTAACCAGTGACTAGTCCCTTGAATTATTTTTGCGGTCGCGGTGGGGAAATATGTCATGATTGCTGGTCGGTGTTCAGCGGTTATATAGTCCGATAGCTCGCCTTTAATAAACAGCGTTGGCCCCATGTATTGTCCTTCGCTGGGCAAACCTCCAATAATAGCAGGGTAGGCTTGTTCTATCGCGTTAAGGTTACAGCGCCAAGCAAAGCCGTTGGCTGTTTTTACTAAGTTTTTAAGTAAAAACAAACTGACTCCCGTTTCAATGCCTGCTTGCTCAAGGACTTGCTGAGCTTGTTTTCTATTTTTTAGAGTGACTAAATCAACTGATTTTAGGCCTTTAAACACCAAGCCATGCCGATCGCTATAGCTGACCGGAGCGATGTCGGCAACCACTAATGCCGTAATTCGATCCGAATAAGCGAGCGCCAGCTCCATCGCAACTTTGCCGCCCATCGAATGCCCTACTACGGTCACGCGATCAAGCGCTAGTGAGTCGAGCAACGCGATAACATCACTCGCCATTGAGCTGTAGTTCGTCTCGGATTGGTGTTTCGATAAACCGTGATTAACCAGATCAACGCTGATCACTTGAAAACTTTGGCTAAGATAACGGGCGAGTGCGCCTAAGTTATCGAGGGCGCCAAACAGACCATGAATAAGAACGACCGGATCGCCATTCCCCTCAATTTTATAATTTAATAACATCAACAACAGTCGTCGTGGGTAAAGTTGCGACAAGTGTGACGCCAGCCTCATTAAAAATCAAATATATATTATTCGTAGTTCATAGCACATTTAGTGTTAACTTAATAAAGGTTTTTGCTAATATAAATGGACTATCTGCTTAATATTAGTAACAATGACTATATAAAAAAACTATACCCAATATTAATACAATTAATTTAAGCCGATCGCAATTACCACCAACAGGAAACCCTTCATGCCAACAAAGCCCGCTAAAAAGTCACCTTTATATATCCCTCATGCAGGTCATGCATTACTTGATACCTCATTATTAAACAAAGGGAGTGCATTTAGTGTTGATGAACGAAAATCGTTTAACTTAACGGGTTTATTGCCGCCGTTAATTGAAACGATTGAAGAGCAGGTTGAGCGTTCTTATTGCCAGTACAGTGCTTTTAATACCGCATTAGAGAAGCACATTTACTTGCGTCGCATGCAAGACATGAACGAAACACTTTATTACCGTCTTATAAATGATCACCTCGAAGAAATGATGCCAATCATTTATACCCCAACGGTTGGCGAAGCGTGTGAGCGTTTCAGTGATATTTATCGGTGTGCCCGTGGTCTGTTTATTACTTATGATCAACGTGATCAAATTGACGATATTTTACATAATGCGATTAAAGGCAATGTAAAAGTAATAGTAGTAACCGATGGCGAACGCATTTTAGGTTTAGGCGATCAAGGCATGGGCGGCATGGGCATTCCAATTGGTAAATTATCACTTTATACCGCGTGTGGTGGTATTAGTCCTGCTTATACCTTGCCAGTGATGTTAGATGTTGGCACCAACAATGAAGAATTGATCAATAACCCAATGTACATGGGTGTTCGTAAGCCACGAATTAATGACGAAGAGTACTTTGAATTTGTTGATATGTTTATTCAAGCCGTAAAACGTCGTTACCCTAACGTGTTATTACAATTTGAAGATTTTGCTCAGCCTAAAGCGATGCCGTTATTAGAACGTTACCGTGACCAGTTATGTTGTTTTAATGATGACATTCAAGGCACAGCATCAGTGACTGTTGGCTCATTAATGGCGGCTTGTCGCTCGAACAGCGAGCAATTATCACAGCAAGTTGTTGCTTTTGTTGGCGCGGGCTCAGCAGGTTGTGGCATTGCCGAACAAATCATTAAGCAAATGGTGAGTGAAGGTATTAGTGAAGAGCAAGCACGCGGTCAAGTATTTATGGTCGATCGTTTCGGTTTGTTAACCGACGGCATGGAAGGCTTGCGCGATTTCCAGCAACGATTAAGCCAATCACCGCAAGTTATTTCACAGTGGAGTACTGCGGGCGAATACGCGAGCTTGCTTGAAGTGATGTTAAACGCCAAACCAACTATTTTAATTGGTGTGTCTGGTCAAGCTGGTTTGTTTACCGAACAAGTGATTAAGGCGATGCATCAAGGTTGCGAGCGGCCAGTTATCTTCCCGTTGAGTAATCCGTCAAAGCAAGTTGAAGCGACGCCACAGCAAATAATTGAGTGGACCGACGGTCAAGCACTTATTGCCACCGGTAGTCCATTTGAACCGGTTGAATATAAGGGTAAAACCTATGTGACGCCGCAATGTAATAATAGCTATATTTTCCCTGGACTTGGTTTAGGTATTATCGCTTGTGGTGCTAAACGCGTCACTGATGAAATGTTAATGGCGACCAGCTTATGTTTGGCTAATGCCTCACCACTAGCCAATGCTGGCGAAGGAAGTTTGTTACCGCCATTAACCCAAATTGCCGATTTAAGTAAAATTATGGCTTTCGATGTCGCAAAAGTTGCGATGGCTCAGGGTCATGCTTTGCAAATCAGTGATGAAAAACTACGCGAAAAAATCAAGAAAAACTTCTGGTTACCGCAATATCGAGACTATCGTCGCGTTTCAATTTAATCGTGGAGCTTTTGATGCCAATCTGTATAATCTCCATTAATGCAAATTGGCATCAATTACCGAACACACTAGGTTATACCAATCATTTTAACAAAATGAACTGTTTGGCTGGTACTAACAGCGGTTAGCAATGTTAAATAGTTATATCAATTCCAATAAATTAATGGGGTTGGTATTAGGCTTGGTATGAAGATAATCTAAGGGAATTAAATGAAATTTATTGAAGTTGAAGATGACTTGTATCGTTATATTGCGAGCCAAACCGAATCTATCGGTGAAAGTGCATCGGCAATTTTACGGCGCTTACTCGGGTTACCTCCGGTCGGTGAGATCAAGCTTGAATCGGCACTTAATGCCGAAGTTGCTAAAGCATCTAACATTGTGGCTTCAAATATTGTGGCGCCCAAATCTGTCGCATCAAAAGCAATGGTCGCGAGTGTGATAGCCTCGCCAGTTGTGGCGGTGATTAAAGAGCAATTATCTGAGATAAAACAAGAGCTAACTCAAGAGCCTTTAGTAGTTAGTGCTGGTTTTACTGATTTAATCCAGCATTCACAAGTGCAAGAGCAAAAAGCTTCCATCGGGCGTTTTTTAATGATCTTGAGCTTGTTATACCGTCAACATCCGCAACAATTTTCCAATGTATTGAAGGTTAGTGGACGTGACAGAGTGTATTTTGCTAAAGATCAACAGACACTATTAGCCAGTGGTGCGAGTTCTAAGCCGAAACAAATCGCTAATACCCCTTATTGGGTGGTCACCAATTCCAATAATGGTATGAAATGTCGTATTCTTAAAAAAGCCTTGTTAGCGATGGCTTGTCCCAATGATATTGCCGACCAAATAATTGAACAAATTTAACGTATAAATAGCTATTAGCTAAAGTTACTTAG
>Ga0209396_1001692_pt1 | contig 24009 bp, 21 predicted proteins | sample GOMGulsemesocosm_6_FD_184638 | JGI IMG/M metagenome (GOLD analysis project Ga0209396, IMG submission 184638) | Methane-oxidizing microbial communities from mesocosms in the Gulf of Mexico - GOM8C Gulf of Mexico (SPAdes) (version 2) | ecosystem: Environmental > Aquatic > Marine > Cold seeps... | reverse complement strand
AGTAGGTCATTATTCAAGACCTGATGTTTTTGAGTTTAAATTGAAAAAATAAAAGCATGTTAAAATAATAATTTATGTTCACATTATATATTACTATCGGTAATTTACTACATAAAATGATAGCCCCATATTGTTATGTATAATTTGAGTTCCACATATTTAAATACTATGTCCGATGTAGAACTTCCTAATGAGGTGGTTAACTATAGTATGAGGTAAGCCGTCTTGTTTTAATGAAATAAGAGGGTTTAAAAGAGTTTAAATAAAATATAAATATATTTTGTTTCTTAGATAAAGATTAGAGTAGGTGGGGCTTTAAAATAAGTTTATGCGTATTTTGGTTATAAATGCACACCTAATTTATAAATAAAAAAAGCTGTAATGGTTAGATACGGAAGAAAGTGTTTCGCATACGTCAAAATCTCTTATGAACTAGATATATTGTTGTATGTCGTATTTTTTAAATTATTTGAAAATTAATATTAAGTATTTCACCTTCTTTTTCACTTTTTAAACTTCCAGTTTTATGGTCAAATAATCCGTTAAGGTTATTTCCGGAAGGGTCTGCTAATCTTGCATTTATTTTTAATTTATAATTGCCTTTTGTCCAAGGTTTAAGTGGAACGAACTTCCAAAGTTTTTCATGATTACCAATGGTTATTTTTCCTTGAATTATCTGATTGTTTTGGTTTGTTACTTTTATTCGAGTATATAAAGACATCTTATCTACAGGAGACTTAAATTTAATTTTCAATTCACCTTTTGTTCCTGATTCCGGGGCATTTATATTCCATGTGTCTACATTTGGAGGTGACACATCCTGAGGAGTAACCCAAAATGTTTTCGTAAAATGTTTTTGTAATTGTTGCCCATAAATATCTTCTGCCATAGTAATCATCACCTGAAATTTTTCTCTAACCTTTAAGGCTCGACCTAATTCTTTATTGGCAACTAAATCTGTTTTTATACGTGCTGGATCAAAAATTATAGTGAGTTGTTTTTGTGATTTGTCCCAAAGCTCATAGACGTTATTAAAAATAGCCCCTTCAATTTCTTCGCCTTGATTATTTAGTAATTTGATGTTTTCTAAATTGCCGCTAGTTTTCATTGGTTGTGAAAATGTGACATACATTCTCAAAAGATTCTCAGGAAGTGAATCTGATGTAGGATAAATACCTTCAACAGTTAAAGGAAGTTTATTTGTTTGTGGTAGCGAAAACCTTTGTTTAATGTTACCTTCTTTAGTTGTTCGTATTATTACATATTCTGTTTTTTCCATAAATGGAAAATTTGGGACAAACTCAAATGTATTATTACTACCATACTTAAATTGGCCAGCTAAAGGAACATTATTAGTTTTTTTTTCATAAGTATTCCATACGTAAATCTTAGCCAAATGAGTATCTTTTGGTGTTGGATGCCAATTATGAAATTGTATCCTGTCTTTACTTACAGTAAGTTCAAGATTAGTTGAATGATTACAAGCTGTTAAAAGGAAGAGAACAATCAGTATGAAGTATAGTTTATTCACAGTTTTCTAATATTAAACCTAATAGATTATGCACTAAACAGATTCAGTACAATAATCTATTAGGTATATAGTTTATTAATCTTTTCTTGCTAATTCAGGGAATCCTTCAAGTGGTCTTGCCATATTATGATAATTTTTAAACATATCTGCACCTTCAGGGTATTCGTAATCAGCAAAATCATATTCGTTTATAAAATCACTTAAACGAAAGTAAGTTCCTTTTACTTCTGATAGTAAATCTATAGTACCCTTTTCAATATTTCGTCTTAAAAGAGTTAACATCATTGGGTTTTGCTCGTCTATATGCATTACACCAGATAATGGCACAGGAAATATAGGTAAACCTTCAGGTCCTTGGGTAAAATGGGTTAATCCTTTTCCTTTATTAGCCGCTGCTAAGTCTTTTATTGATATTAAACTACCACTACGATTTTTGTTAATAATTAATAATTTTTTATCAACATTACCTTCAAAATCTTGGGCGTCAAAAACTAACATATCAATTGGTACATTACCGTAACCTAATTCGGCAACAGTCTTCGCTTTCATTTGTCCATTTTCTTTAATTTGATCGGCAGGAAATGTAACTAAGGGCGTACAAGTATAGGCTGCAATCAATGTTTCTACACCATTTAGTTCTTGAAATATCATACTTCTAATTGGTGCTCGAGTTTCATTTTGAGAGTGCACTGTATGAAACATTTCAATACCATTAACTTTAGTTTGCTTTCCATTAAATGGATATTCTATAACACGTAAAGTTGATGCAAACTCACCGTTACTTAAACCTGAAACGTATAAATTGCCCTTATGATAATCAATATCTGTAATTGTTAAAGTACTGGCAGGAATGTCTCTCCAGAAATTTTGCATATCCTTTGGAGTACCTAACACATCTACTTTACTATGTTCTGCATTCGCTACATTTAAGAAGCCTACATCATTAGTTTTTGGATTTATTATTGCTATTAATGATTTGGCATCAGGGGAGTGTCCACGTTTTACCGAAATATAAGCCTCTTGACTTACAGGATGAATTTTCATATCCTGTACAACAACATCAGAAGCATCTACTCCTAGTTCTTCTGCTATTTTTCTATCTACACCCCAAAGGTTATATGGAATCGGTTCTTTTAATTCTGTAGCCTCTGTACTCAAAGCATGAATTACAGATGATTTACTATCACCAACAAATAATACATTGTCTGGGCCAAATGTCATAATACTTGCACCTGGCAAAGTATATTCTTCGATATTGATACTGTTTGTAGTTGCTGAAGTGTCTGAGTTTTCTACCAATGTTTCTTTATTATCGGTATTTGAATTACAACTCAGTATCAATAAAAAAGCTAATGCTAATACTGGTAGTTTGTTAATTGCTTTCATTGTTCTAGTTTTTAATTAATAATATTTTAAAATTTATAACCTAAAGTTGGTGCAAAGTGGAAGATATTTTCAGCTTCTCCGGTAGCTTCTTGAAAGTCGCCTACAATGAAGTAACTCATATCCAAATCGAACGATAAGTGTCTGTTGATTTCATAAGAAGCTTTAAAGCCTAACTGATTCCCTAAGCTTCTATCAGAAATACCATTATCAGGTCTATTTACAAAACGTGGTGGTCGGTAAAGCCCATCATTTTTAGATGCTCTCCAAAAGAAAGCCCATTCTGCATAAAGGTTTAGTTTTTCTGTGGGGGTAATACTAATTGAAGGATGAATACCAATAATGTTTACGGGTGTAATAGTTAACGCTAAACTGTAATAGGCAGGGTTTACAAACATTGGATTAAATGTGTTTATCTTATTATCACCTGAAGTTTTATCCCCACTTGAGTACTGTAATTTAATACCTGGGTTAGGTTTCCAAGGTGTATTAATAAGTTTGTAATGCCAATCAGTTTCTATATCAAAGGCGCTAATATCCGAACTACTTATTTCACCTAATTGATAAACAATTTCTGTGTTATATTGAAATCGTTTTCCCCATTTTCCATAACGGCGTAAACCAATACTATGACGTGTTTCTTCACCAGTAACGTCGTTAAATCTTGCACTATCGACTTGAAATCCAAAATAATAAACCTCGTTCATACCAATTAATCCCTTTATTTTAAATTGGCTGTGTACTCCCCAAAGCTTAGGGTTAGCCTCATCTCTGTCAAAAAGTGTAAATTTATTATCAAAGGCTTTAAATGTAGGACGCACCTCTCGAGCATAAAATGTTTGGATGTTGGTCTTTCCTTTTTTAAAGATGAACCTACTTGCGTCAAAGGCCCTTCTAATATTTGGTCCTTCACGTAAACCTATCAATCGAGCTGCTCCATAAGGCATTTCTTGTCTCCCAAATCGAAATAATAAGCTTGAATTGTCTTCAAAAGGAAGTTTAAAATCTATGAATGCTTGATGTAAATCAATTTCGTCGTATTCGGCAAATTCTTCTTCATGACTAGTATACCCATGATACAGTTCTCCATAGATTCTAATGTGTTTTCCTAATGCTAAATTGGTATGAAAAGTAAAACGCTGTGAATAAAAGTTTTGGTCTTCTTTGCCTTTCCAGAGTCTGTTAGAATAGTGCTCAAACCGTGGTCTAAACTGTCCACCTAAAGATAGATATATATCCTTGTTTTTATTTAAGGGAATAAATTTAATGAAGTCAAAAAAATCTTCTTCATAAGGATTGTTTTCTTTGTCCTTTAAATACTCATAATTTTCATTTTGTCGAAAAACACTAAAACTTGGAGCTTCTTTTTTTTCGAGTTGTACCTCTTGCTCTTGAGCAGCAACACTTTGTATAATTGTGATTATTAGTAATATGTTTACTAGTTTTTTCATAATTACTATTTCGTTATTTGATAATATTATCTACTAGTTTTTGAAGAATTAATCTCTCTATAATGAACTCTTCTGGAGCTTTGAGTACTATCTTTATTGGTTAATTAGTACCAATGCACCATCGCTGAAAGCATTAAATTTATTGGCTTTCACGATTTATATTTTTAAGTTTTATTTTTTGGGGATAAAAAGCGATTTTTAAGAGAGTTCTTTCCTGTTTTTTGAATGAACAGTTTCCTTAAGGAAATAATTACTCAATATAAAAATACAAAACATATATCTAAAGTGTTAGTTGTCAGTGTCTTATTTTTTAAGTAAAAGACTCTTAACTATATTTATTTTAAACCACTATATGCTCCTGACCTTGAATATTTAGCTGAACTGTCCATTTCAAAATACACTAAATCGGCAGTGGGTAATGAAGCTACATCAATTTTAATATTCTCGTCTAACACTATACTATCTCCTTTGTATAAATAATCGTTTCCTATTTTTACTTCTCCATCAAAAATATATAAAAATCCGATTTTATTTTCTGACACTTTTAAATCAGTTAGCGAAGTAATATGGTTGTCCCAAACGTTTATTTCTCCATTAATTTTTAGCGGAGCATCAGAGTTATTACTTCCAGCTACCAAGCGCCAATTGTTTACACTGTTTAAATTTTCTAATTTAGAAAACTGAACATTAGGTTGCAAATCATCTGCTTGTGGACGAATAAAAATCTGAATCATTTCTACATTTCCACTGTTCTTTGGAACAGTTTCTTCATGAAAAATTCCGCTCCCAGCATTCATCATCATTAAATTAGTTGCACCTATTTCAACAATGTTTCCATTGGTGTCTTCGTGCGTCATTGTTCCTTTTCTTAAATAAGAAAATATCTCATCATTTTTATGTGGATGCATTTTCACTACAAATCCTTCTTTTATTTCAGAATAATCAACTCTACCGAGTTGCGCTAATCCTAAATCATCTGGATTTCCTAGATTAACTCCCGGAAATGTTGATTTTATATGAAAGTCTTCACGACCAAATTCTTGTCTTTGTTTTGCTCTATTTATTGTTATCATAATTTTATATTTTAGGTTAACTTATGATTCTTCTTGTATTCTTTCTTAAAGATATTAATTATCATTTTAATTTAAAAAGCGTCATAAAATTATCTCTTCTTAGATAGTAAAGAATAGATATTAGTATAGCGAGCAATGCTCCAGGTGCAATTCCTGCGGGTTCTAAAAATAAATGGATAAGTACAATATTTAATAAGATTGGACTTATTAATATCATTCCAAGATTTACAAATTTATTCGTTAATAAACTTAATCCTGAAAAGACCATTAAACCAAAACTTATAGGGAGTATATACCCAGATTCAGATATACCTACCATCAGGTTTATTAGACTTTCATTAGGTTCAGGGTTACTAGGGGGTGTCCACCAATTAAAAAAACCGTTAAGTCCGAAAAAAGTTAAAGCTGATCCAAGTACTATTTTTATTATAATTTCTGTAATTTTCATTTTGATATATTTTGTAAGGATCATAGTTGTAGATCCTCTATTAATAATTAATTTATTTTTTAAACTGCAATGATAAAGGTTGTTACCGCCTCGTTTAATTCAGCTTTATTTGTAACCACATCGCCTTTTTTAAATGCATTATAAAACTCACTTAAACTAAAAGTAGAGACGACATTAGCTCCTAAAAAAGGAAGTAGTGTTTTAACATGTTCTGTAACATACTTTCCTCCTGAGGGTCCTGGTGAGGTGCTCAATAACATTACTGGTTTGTTTCCAAAAACATTTCTGTTATGTCTCGACAACCAATCAATTGTATTTTTAAAAAGAGCTGTCATTGAGCCATTATGCTCTGGGAGAGCTATTACATATGCATCATATTCCTGAAGAGAGGAATGTAATTTTTGTATTTTATTTGGAATCCCTTCAATATCTTCTAAATCCGTACTATAAATAGGTACGTTTTTATCCAAATCGAAAATATCTTTACTGACACCAAGTATTCCTTTTAGAGTACTTTCTAATAATTCTTTGTTAATTGAGTGTTCATTACTACTCGTTGATATTCCTGCTATTTTTTTCATTTTGTTATATGTTTTAATACTATAACAAAGGTCAGAAGGAATTTAATTAAAATTCTTAAGGTAGTTTAAGAAATCAAGTATTAGTGATTTTTCTTCGTATCATACTTAAAAATTCAGGTGTGATTCCTAAAAAGCTTGCGATGTGCTTTTGAGAAATTCGTTGAGTTAGGTCAGGATAAATGTTTAAAAAATTAAGGTATCTTTTCTCTGCTGTTAAACATAATATTTCCTCAATTCTTGTTTGCTGAGCAATAATTGTATTTTCAAATAACTTATTAAAATAAATATTAAGCTCGGGTATTTCTTTGAATAAGTCCTCTTTGTTTTGTTTACTGATGCAAAGTACTTCAGATTCTTCAAGTGCTTGAATATTATGAGTTGCTGGAGTTTTCTTGTAAAATCCTTTAAAATCTCCTGTCCACCAATCTTCAGTAGCGAACATTATATTGTGTTCATTACCTTCAGTATCAATAACAAACGTACGTAGACAGCCTTTAGCTACAAAATAATCATACTTAACCGTTGATCCTTCACTTAGTATATATTCCTTTTTTTTAAAGGTTCTGCGTGTGAAATAATTAATTATCTTCAATTCCTTTTCGTCAGAAATTTCAACATGCTTTTTGATATGTTCTAATATTGAATTTATTTGCATTCTTATATTATTACCCAAAGGTTGGTGTATGAAACCTAGTGTTTAAAAGACGCTACGTTTCTGGTTATGTACTTAGCCAAATATAAATATTTTGTTTTTCTTTTTTTAGTTTTAAACGCCAAATTATATATTTGGTGGAACTTTTTAAATAATTACTTACCTTTGGTTTAGTACTAAATAGCTATGTTTTATATACTTTGTTACCCAACGTTTTTTTATAAATGTTAGGATATGAGCTCTCTCAATTTTACTCACATATGGCTATAAATAACTTAACCACCATTTATCTTTATTACTTGCTTTATAAATCATATATTTTTTGCTTAATGGATAGAGTAATAGTACAACAGTTATCCATACTAGATATACAATTGGAAGGGAATAACCGTAGTTTATGAGGTTTGCATTCTGAAAGCCTTCAGCAGTTAAAATCATATCCTCCCAGTTACCTCCAAAGATTAATATACCCCCAATAGCCAACAAGTGAATTAAAAGAACGTGTAAGAAGTAATAAAATAAAGGCACACGACCAAACACTAAAAAGAAATCTGTGACTCTATTTTTGGTAGATTCAAATATGTATAAAAATAGCATCGCTGGACCTAGAGTTATACAAATGAATAACAATGATGGAGGATATTTAGTGACATTAAAAAAGGATAAAACTGTTTTTGTTATCGTATCTTGGATACTCCAAGGGGTTAAATCACCATAAATATTCAAACCTCTTAGAGCAAAAAACATAACTAATGCCCCAAGACCTAATCGTAAGAGCCATTTCCTTCTTATAGTTACATCATAATCTTTTTGATAAAATGTGCCAAACAAATAACCCAACACCATTAAGCCTATCCACGGACTCAATGGATATTGTATTATAATTAAATGATTTGGGTTAAGTACTAGAATCTGTTGTTGATGTATTAAATACCAAATTATATCCTGTAAATTTTGACCTTCCATCACGATACCATCTAGTGCATTGTGTCCAGTAAGAAGGATGATTCCTAGAACAAGAAGTAATTTTTTTGGCAGATAGATTAAAAAGGATAAGCAAACCATACTAAACCCAATAGCCCAAATAACTTGAAATACTTGAAGACTAAAACTAAAATCAAAAGTCCAAATGATATTATTAACCACAATTTCAAGAAATATCAACCAAATACCTCGTGAAAAAAGAAATTTGAACAATTCAGATTTTGTTTTTCTGCTTCCGTATAGTAATGCTGACGTACCTGCTAAGAATACAAATACTGGTGCACAATAATGGGTAATGAATCGCGTAAAAAATAGTATTGGTGTTGTGGTTTCCAAATTAGTTGGGTCAACAAAAAATGAGCCATAATGAAAGTAATCTCTAACGTGGTCTAATGCCATAATTACCATAACAACACCTCTTAAAATGTCTATGGATTCTATTCGGTTGGTTGTGATTTTTATTGACATTTTTAAGTATTAGATATCGATACTATTCAGTTTTCTTCAAATTAAGCACAACAATTATATAAACAAAATTGTGTTTATATCTTTTATATGACCAAGATAATGAAATACTTAATTGATATTACTCAAGGTGCTACAAATATTGATGTATATTATTATGTAAATGTTTATAATCACTAATAAGTGTATAGTAATACTTTTAATTAGGTTAAATGGTAATGAAGTGTAATTCTTAAAAGCAGATTATTTTCCGTATTTTTATATATATTATAATACACTATATAAATACAGATGCATACTTTTATGTATAATTCAAGTTCCACACTTTTAAACACTGTGTCCAACGTTGCTTTAGTAGGTGGGGGGAGTTACCCTCAACCAGGAGAAATATCCTTATCGCATAATGGAGTATTATTTTTAGATGAGTTACCGGAATTTAAAAGAACGGTATTAGAAGTAATGCGTCAACCTTTAGAAGACAGAGAAGTGACTATTTCTCGAGCAAAATTTACCGTCACATATCCTTGTAGTTTTATGTTAGTTGCTAGTATGAATCCTAGCCCGAGTGGATATTTTAATGACGGAAACTCTCCTATTACATCATCACCTGCCGAAATGCAACGCTATTTAAGTAAAATATCAGGGCCGTTATTGGATAGAATAGACATACATATAGAAGTAACACCTGTGCCTTTTGAAAAATTAACTGATGAACGAAAATCAGAGTCATCGGTTGAAATTAGAACAAGGGTGACCAATGCAAGAGGTATTCAAACAACACGATTTAAAGAATCAAAAAAAGTGCATTATAATGCGCAAATGAATGTACAACAAATTAGAGAATACTGTGAACTCGATGACGCTTCAAAAGGATTATTGAAAAACGCTATGGAGCAATTAAACTTATCAGCAAGAGCTTATGATAGGATACTAAAAGTATCTAGAACTATTGCTGATTTACAAGGAGATAATGATATTAACGGTACTCATATAGCCGAAGCGATACAATACAGAAGTTTGGATAGAGAAGGGTGGTTAGAGTAGTTAATGGTTAGTTTATATAAAATATTGGCGCAAATTTAATCAATATAATACATGAGAAATATATAATACATATGTGTAGGGTTAATACTTTTATTAAGTTTTCGTAAGTTGCAAATAACAAGAAAGTTAGTAAATAAAAGTGTAATACCTATTTTCATCAATATTGATTCCGTAAGTTAAATAAAAAGCCTTAAAGTATTCAACAAGAATTTTATTTGGAATCTACTCGTATGATCTTCAGGCTATTAAACTAACAGATGAGTGTTTTACAAGATGAGTAATACCAATTAAATAGATTATAAATCACGGTAATTATCTTTTTTTGTATTTGTTGTTAGCTTTTGATAAGTGAAGCAGCGTATTGTGAAGGTGTTTGTCCTGTAGATTTTTTGAAATAACGATTAAAAGAAGATTTAGAATTAAAACCACAATCATACGCTAGGGATAAAAGTGTTACTTTTTGGTTTTTAGGAATTATAATTAACCGTTTGAATTCTTCAATTCGAAAACTATTAACATACTCATAAAAGTTTTTACCTTCTCTTGCATTAATGATTTGCGAAAGATGATTAGGGTGTACTTTAAGCATTGATGCTAATTCACCTACAGACAGTTCACCATTTTGGTATATGGTTTTATCAGTCATTAGAAGAGTTAGCTCTTGAAATAGTATTTCAGAAGCATCATCTTTTAATCCAGATTTAGCATATTTTTCTTTAGGAACTTCTTTTGTAGCTACTATTATTGGTTTAGTTTTTTGAATAGGTTTTATTTCTGATGATTGTTTTTTTATAGGATTATCGGATTTTGTTATAGTAAAAATATTCCCTTGTTTGATACCAAAAAAACTTATTGAAAACACAAAAAGCACTACTGATAAAAAAATCAAAGATTCTTTTTCTGTAAAGATTACAACAAACCAAATAACTCCCATACCTCCAATTAATAATTGTAACCATTTAATATTTACCTTTTTTAATTCATAATTTTCATTTGAAAGAAAACGTTTATATTTCCTTAATAGTAAATATGACCATAGCACGTAAATAGCTCCTGAAAGGGAGATAGCAGTAGAAAGCATTGAAGAGAACATCTCGTAACCTGCACCGTTATTTTTAAAAACATATATTTTCTCTTCTGCAGTAAGTATGAAAAATGAAATTAAATATAGATAAGTAGCAATAATTGGTAAGAAATGTAAAATAAGAAATCCTTTCTTTTGAGGTAATTGAGATGTTTCTGTAGCAATATATAAAAATAATAGTACCCCCTGTAATAATGGCATTGGGAGTTCAATACCTAATAAAAAAGGATACTGAAAAATGTCCTTAGTATAAGTTATATAATATAAAAACAAATGGATAGCGGTTAATAACATCCATGCTATAAGTATTTGATCTGTGTTTGATTTGTTTTTTTTGCTGATTAATAAAAAGCTAATAAAAAGGGATATACTAATTCCAGCTATAAATATCATTTCTTGCAATTATTTGATTGATTGATTAAGATTTACTCTTAATACCCAAACAAAAATAGGCACATAGTTATAATTATAAAAAATATAACATGACTTTAACCTAATTTAACATAATGTCATTTTTTTTGAATTCTAGTTAAATTAGGTTAAAGTAAATTACTGTATAAATCAGTAATAGCTTTAATAGGTGTATTGCCATAACCACGTACAATCTTATTTCCATTTAAATCAACAAGGGAAACAACATGCTCCTTATCTAGTTTTTCAAATGTAAGGTGTTTAAAATTACTGATGATATTTCGTATTTCATTTTCTACTTTTGTTATAGTATTCATAATAATTTATCCTAAGCAAATATTCATTTTTAATACTCTAATTTTATTAAGGCTATTGAAATGTGTAGTTCACTTTTGTAACCTCAGTTAATCTAAAATACCCCAGAGCATAGTTGTCAGGATGAAGATTGTTTATGCAATTCCCTCTTAAAGGAGCTGGTACTGCACTGAATGGATCTCCTCCACTATTGGACTGTTCTATTAATAAACGAATATAGTTATGATAACGTTCTGAAATACCATGCAGGTCAATATGTACAATATCTCCAGGAATAAACGATTCCTCATTGTTATCATCATCATCATCATCTTTTTCAAACCAAGTATCAATTAAATTTCCATTAACAAATTCATCAGAAATATCTTCTAATTCAGCAAAAATATCTCCTTCTTCTTTAAACCTTACTAAGTAGAAATTCTCTTCATCTATCGGATCTTGAAAATAAATACTAACATCCAAAACTTCATCATCAAAACCACCTTCGTAAGACTGTTCAATATCTATGATATTTGTTACAGGCATTAGTGTTTCCTGAGCTCTATATGTTTCATTGTTATATATAACTTCAAGTGTATATGATTGATTTAATACCGGAATGAAGCTTGAAGTAGAGTATTCTCCATTGTTTTGATCAGTAAAAATGAATTCGGTACCATCATTATCATTAGTAACCTTGACTGATGCTCCAATGGCGATATCGCTTGTAGCAACATCAAAATACGGTTTAGTGTTACTTAGTTTTATTGTTTGCTCATTACCTAGAGTACCTTTTTCCCAATCTAATGAAGCTTCAATAACTAATCTTGGAGTTGCATTAGGAACATCTAAATCAATAACATCATTACAGGAAATAATATTGATAGATAATGCTAGTAGGATATATTTGATATGTATTTTCATATTATTAAAATTTAAAGTTATAGGTTATAGAAGGTATAATACCAAATATGGCTGTTCTAGTTGCTTCGTTTACTCCAGTATCTGTATTTTGACCAAATGATATTGAAGCAGCGTTTTTACGATTATACAGGTTGTAGATACCAAAAACCCATTCACCTTTCCACCTGTTATTTGGCTTATTGTTAGGAGTGTATGTGGCAGAAATATCTACTCTATGGTATGCAGGTAGTCTATTCGCATTTCTATCAGAATAACTAGCTATAGACATTCCTTCATATTGATATTGAGCATTAGGATAGGTTACTGGACGTCCCGTTTGAAATATGAAATTTGAGCTTAAAGTCCATTTATCATTATATTTATATACCCCTGTTAAAGAAAAATCATGTGTTCTGTCATAAGCTGTATTGTACCAATCACCATTATTAATTCCTGGACCTCCAGCTATCCCTCCTAATGTTCTTTGTTCAGATTTAGATAATGTATATGCAAACCAACCTGTAAACCTTCCTTTGTTTTTTCGTAATAACAGCTCTAGTCCATATGATTTAGATTCTCCATTAAGAACTTCAGTTTCAATATTGTTGTTCCCTATTAAATTTGCACCATCGATATAGTCAATCCTATTATCAGTAGTTTTATAATAAACTTCTGTTTCAAATGAATACATTTTATTTTTGATATTTTTAAAGTATCCTAAAGCGTATTGGTTTGATGATTGGGGCTTAATGAATTGTCCACTAGGAGCCCAAACATCTAATGGGGTTGCTGAAGTTGTATTTGATAATAAGTGAATGTATTGTGTCGATTTTGTATATCCTGCTTTTACTGATGATGTTTTGTTAAACTGGAATGATAAGGATAATCTTGGTTCTAAATTATCAAAAGTTTTAATGCTTTCATTTTTTTTATAATCAGTTTCACCAATTTCTATTCCTTTTTCATAAATACCTAATTCATTATTATAAACAACGGGTTTGTTGTTTAGGTAATTAGTTAAAGGTTGTCCTCCTAGCCTTGTAAAGGTACTGTATCTTAGTCCATATTGAACAGTCAAGTTACTCGTTATATTATGTTCAGCACTTACATAAGCACCTCCCTCAAATGCTCTTTTCTGATCTAACTTTAAGTCGTTTATTGGAGAGTCAGGAGCTGTTGGTTTTACTTCTCCTGGATTGAATTTATAATTAATTCCACTAAGTCCAAAATCTAGTTTAAACTTATCACTAACATAGTATTTTAAGTCGTATTTTATATTTAAATTTTTTATTTCAGCAACCCAGTCGAGTTTCACGAAATCTAATATTACTTGATAGTCATATTTGCTATAGATTAAAGATAAATTTGAAAATAGTTTGTCATTAAAAACATGATTCCAACGTATATTCCCAGATAAATTTCCGTAATTATTTTCTACAATTTTTGATAATTTAAATAAGTCCCTACCGTAGTATCCTGAAAGATATAATTTATTGTTTGCATTTATTTCGTAATTACTTTTCAGGTTTAAATCATAAAAGTTTGCGCTATCATCCTTTAAGTCTTCAATAGTTTTCATGAATAAGTGTGCGTATGACCCTCTTCCTGCAATTAAAAAAGCTCCTTTTTTCTTAAGCATTGGACCTTCAGCTGTTAACCTGCTTGATATGACACCTAAGCCTCCAGTAAGGTTAAAGTTTTTACTGTTTCCATCTTTTTGACGGATATCTAAAACTGATGACACACGTCCACCAAATCGGGCAGGAATCCCTCCTTTATAAAGTTTAATATCTTTGATTGCATCAGCATTAAATACAGAGAAGAAACCAAATAAATGCGAAGTGTTATAAATAATAGCTTCATCTAATAATACAAGGTTTTGATCGGCTGCACCACCTCGAACATTAAAGCCACTTGTTCCTTCACCAGAATTAGTTACCCCAGGAAGCATTTGAATAGATTTTAGTACATCAATTTCTCCTAAAACGGCGGGCATTTTTTTTATAGTTCCTATTTTTAATTTGGAAACACTCATTTGAGGTTTTCTAATACTTACTAACTCAGTATCACTTGTTGTAATAACAACTTGACTCAAGGTTGTTGAAGACTCGGATATTTCAAAGGTTAGTTTTTGATCTTTGTCCAATATAATTTCTTGATTCATATCAGCATATCCTAAATACGAAACTACTAGGCTATATGTTCCTTTTGGCGCTGTTATTGAAAAGAAACCATATTCATTACTCATTACGCCAATAGTGGTGTTTTTTAAATAGACAGATGCTCCAAAAACTGATTCTCCATTACTAGCATCTTTGATGACGCCACTAATAGTGTATTTTTCTTGAGCTGATAAAATGGATGTGAATAAAAGAAATAATAATACTAATTTTTTCATTTTTTACTTTTTATTTTAAAACACGGCAAACTTAGGGATATTGAGACTGTTTATCGATTCTCCTTGAAGGGTGACACCTTTTATAGGTGTTTCCTTGTAAGTTGGTACCCTTGTTTTTATCAATCAAATGTATGTTGAGTATATGTTTATTCAAAAAGATAATAAAACCAACAATTGGGTTTTACAGTAATTATGATGCTTTTAGGGGGATTAAAAAGGAGGACTTCTTTATCTAATTAAGAAGGAGAGTATGCAACTTAGATAATTCAATAATTTATAAAAGATAAAAAATATTATATTCTTTATTTACACGCCTCCCAAATAGGTTCTTTTGGGACTGGTGCAGTAATTTTTATTGGTTCTTTTTTTACAGGATGAATAAACTCAAGATGTCTCGCATGTAAATGAATACTAGCATCTTTATTACTTCTTTTTGCACCGTATTTTAAGTCACCTTTTATGTGGCAACCAATGGTGGTTAACTGACAACGTATTTGATGATGTCTTCCAGTTTCCAAATTAATTTCAAGCAGATTATAATTGTCTAAAGTTTTTAGCAATTCGTAATGTAGAATTGCTTTTTTAGAACCATCAACCTCCTTTTTAAAAGCAGTAGATTTATTGTTTTTGGGATTCTTCTTCAGCCAATGTTCTAAAGTGTCCTTTTGTTTTGGAGGGGCATCTTTTACAACTGCCCAATAGGTTTTATGTGCAGTTTTATCTGCAAATAATTTATTTAATCTCGGTAAAGATTTTGATGTTTTTGCAAATACAACAATACCGGTAGTTGGTCGGTCTAAACGATGTACGACACCTAAAAACACATTACCTTCCTTATTATATTTATCTTTAAGATATTCTTTTACTACATCTGGTAACGGTTTATCTCCTGTTTTATCTCCTTGTACTAAATCTCCTGCACGTTTATTGATGACAATTATATGATTGTCTTCAAAGAGTACTTGAAGGTTGTATTTAGTACTTAGTATCTTGGTATTTTGGTCTTTTGATCCGATGATATGAGAATATTATAGTCTAATATTGTTCGTCTTTATTAGGGAAATCAACTGACTTTACATCCTTACAATACTGACCTATAGCATTGGTCATATCTTCATATAAATTCATGTAGCGTCTTAAAAAACGTGGGTTAAATTCATGAGTCATACCAACCATATCATGTGTAACCAGTACTTGTCCATCAACTCCGCTACCAGCACCAATACCAATAACAGGAATTGTTAAGCTATCTGCAACCTCTTGTGCTAGTTTAGCTGGAACTTTTTCTAATACTAAAGCGAAACAACCAATTTTTTCTAGCATTAAAGCGTCTTTCTTTAATTTTTCAGCTTCTTCTTCTTCTTTAGCTCTTACAGTATATGTTCCGAACTTATATATAGATTGTGGTGTTAATCCTAAGTGCGCCATTACTGGAATACCCGCATTTAAAATACGTTTAACAGATTCTTTAACCTCTTTTCCTCCTTCTAGTTTTACTGCATGTCCTCCAGATTCCTTCATGATTTTAATAGAAGAACGTAGCGCTTCTTTAGGATCTGATTGGTAACTTCCAAAAGGTAAATCAACAACAATTAAAGCTCTTTTAGCAGCACGAACTACAGAAGAGGCGTGATAAATCATTTGATCTAATGTGATTGGTAAAGTTGTTTCATGACCAGCCATTACATTAGAAGCAGAATCTCCTACTAAAATAACGTCTGTTCCAGCACCATCAACAATTTTTGCCATGGTATAATCATATGAAGTTAACATAGAGATTTTTTCTCCATTTTTTTTCATATCGATTAAGGACTTTACTGTTACTCTTTTGTATTCTTTTTTTGCTACTGACATTTTAGTGTGTTTTATAAATACAAAATTAGTAATTTAGTTTAGCAAATACTCATTGTCGTTTAAAAGAATGTTAAAATATATTTTAAGGAATGATAATTGATTAGTTTTGAGTGAAATCAAATAAATAGAGAATGAAATTACAAATAGTACTTATAGCAATGTTATTTACGACATTAGGTTTTTCGCAAACAGATGAAGAATATAAAGTTAAATATGCAATAGATACTTTTTTCGATGGTTTTCATCAATCTGATTCTTTAAAAATGAAATCTGTAATGCATCCAAACATGTTATTGCAGAGTATTCAACCAAATAAAGAAGGGAAAGAAGCTTTAGTAAATCAAAATGTAAGTGGCTTTCTAAAATTGGTGACGCAGTATGCTAAAGTTAGAAATTGGGAAGAAGAATTACAATCCTTTGATTTTAAAATTGATGGGAATTTGGCACAAGTGTGGTGCCCGTACAACTTTTATTTAAATGGAATGTTAAGTCATTGCGGTGCAAACTCATTTCAACTATTTTATACGGATGAACAATGGAAAATAGTATCGATTTTAGATACGAGACGTAAAAACTGTGGAGACTAATTTTAGCAATGAAAAAACGATTGATACTATTATCTGACCTCTATGGAGATTTGAAAAATGATTTGGATACTATTAGTTATAAAAAAGAGGAACTACATACTCAATTTATCAATTATGGAATTAATACTGCAGTAGAAAAATTAATTGCACTAGAACCTAATGAAATTGATGTTTTGGCATTTAGTATTGGCGGAGCAATCGTGTGGAAAGCAGCTTTAAAGGGCTTGAGGATTAATAAAATGTTAGCAATATCAGCTACAAGGTTGCGACATGAATTAAGTAAGCCTTCTTGTGAAATCAATCTAATTTATGGTGAACAGGATTCTTTTAAACCTAGTAGAGAGTGGTTTGAAAAAATGAACATAGACTATAACATCATAAAAGGTTTTGGTCATGAAGTATATCGTGATAATAAAAACATAGCTAGTTTATGTGCCGAAATAAAAAAGTAAATCAACAATTTTAGTCTTTTAACAATCCGCCATATTTACAGAAACTGCTAATCCTCCTTCAGAAGTTTCTTTATATTTTAAACTCATATCTTTTGCTGTTTCCCACAGAGTATCAATTACTTTGTCTAAAGGAACTTTTACATGTGCAGGATCTCTATCCAAAGCCATTTCAGCAGCATTGATAGCTTTTATAGCTCCCATGGAATTACGTTCAATACATGGTATTTGTACCAAACCTCCAATAGGATCGCAGGTTAATCCTAAGTGGTGTTCCATAGCAATTTCAGCAGCAATCAAAACTTGTGCTGATGATCCCCCTAGTAATTCGCATAAAGCAGCAGCTGCCATTGCTGATGACACGCCAATCTCTGCTTGACAGCCACCCATAGCAGCTGAAATAGTAGCGTTTTTCTTAAATAAACTACCAATTTCTCCAGCAACTAATAAAAATTGTTTGATGTGTTTAAAGTCAGCATCATGGTTTTCAATAGTTAAATAATACATTAACACGGACGGAATAACTCCTGCGCTACCATTGGTAGGAGCTGTAACGATTCTTCCTAAAGCAGCGTTAACTTCGTTAACAGCTAAAGCATAACAATCTACCCATTTTAATATTTCTCGAAATTTAACTTCAGTTTTTCGAATACTTTGCCTCCAGTTTTCGGGATTATCGTAATCGAAATTCTTTTTTAGTTTTTTGTGTAAGTCAAAAGCTCTTCGGCGAACATTTAATCCACCAGGTAAATAACCTTCAGAATGACATCCAATATAGATACATTCTTGCATGGTATTCCAAATACGTAATAATTCGGTGTCTATTTCTTCTTCCGAACGTAATTTTTTTTCATTTTCTAAAACAATTTCTGAAATTATTTTATTCTCTTTAGTACAATAAGCTAATAATTCTGTTGCTCGTTGAATAGGGTATGGAAAATCTAATTGTTCTTTAGTGGAACTAGTTTTTGAATCATCTTCTTTTATAACAAAACCACCACCAATAGAATAAAAAGTAGATTTAATTTCCTTTCCGTTCAATGTAGTTCCTGTAAATATTAGGCCATTGGAATGAAACGGTAAAAACTCTTTATTAAAAATAATCTGATTCGTTTCAAAAATCAAAGCACGTTCACCGTTAAAATCTAGCGTATTCGTGTTTTTGATATTGTCAATAATTCCTTGAATATCTTCAATAGGTACATATTCAGGATCAGCGCCACTTAAACCTAATAATACAGCCAAATCCGTAGCATGTCCTTTCCCTGTTAATGATAAAGACCCATATAAATCTATTTGAATTGAAACAATGTTATTGAATTCATTGGTGTTTTTTAATTCTTTAATCCATCGTTCAGCAGCACGCCAAGGACCAAGAGTGTGAGAACTGGAAGGTCCTACACCGATTTTTAACATGTCGAATACACTAATAAATTCCATAATAAATGTTTCAGGCGGCTAAGCTAATTAAAAAATCAATTTTTACTAGCTTTATTTATAGCTTAACAAAATAAGGATAAAATGTTATATTCCTTAGCTTACTAAATAGTTGGTTAAGTAATAAGTAGTCAATTGATTTACAAAAAAAAACACTTAAAAACATTTGTATCCCAAGAAAATATATTTTTATCCCAAACATTACAATAGAATTTGAAAAATTTGTATTTTTAAAAGAATATGAATTAATATACTATTTCATTATGGACTAATCAAATAAATGATGGTTATAGATTAGTCGGTTTTTTATTAAAGCATAGTATTTAAGCTGATTCTTGTTATTTGGTAATATGAGTATTTTAAATATTAAATCATTCTTCACGTTAGTTTTTTGTTTTCTTCTTTTTGAAGCGTATTCTCAAGATATTGAGTCAGATATGAATTTTAAAGCATTAGGTATTAATGAAAAAATAACATTATATCGAGGTTTAACAGATTCTATTAAAATTAAGAATAGTCATTTTTTAATTAAACAATTTAAGGAAAGCATTGGTGAAATAAAAAATAGCACGACACTATTTAAAGTAAATCTTGCCATAGGGGAATTAAATTATTTAGCAGGAAATTATATACAGAGTGTTAATGAACTGAATAGAACATTAGATGATAAAAAAAATAGTTTAACTGCAACGGACAGTATGGCGATATATGACAACTTAAAAAAGTCGTATTACAAACTGTATTTGTATCCTGAGATATTCGAAGTCAATTCAAAAATTCAAAAATTGATAAATAATGGGGCTGAATACCCGTTATGGAGCTATAATATGAGTAGTAAGCTTTACGGAAATCTTTATCAGTTTGAAAAGGCATTGTTGGCTTTAAAAAAAGAAATTAAGGAACTTAAAAAATCCAAAACTCGAGACTCCTTGATTATACCGTCTGCTTATAATGATTTAGGATATTATTATTATGAATCAAAAAAATATGATAGCGCATTAGTGAATTTTAATAAATCGTTAGAATATGCTGAGAAGTCTTTAAAGAATATAAGTAATGAACAGTATCAACAAATTAGTGCCGTTGTAAAAGGAAACATAGCAGAGATTTATGTTGGTCGAAAAATGTATAATGAAGCAATACCTTTACTTTTAGAGGATGTAAGGGTAGGGGTTAAGTTTAAAATAAATATTGGAAGTACTGTTAATAGTTATAATTTATTAGCTATTTGTTATTTAGAATTAGGTGATTTTGAAAAAGTAAATGAAATATTTAGTACTATAAAACCTTTTGTAGTTGAGTTGTCAGATAACCCTTCGTTAGTAGGTTATCTAAAAAATAAAGCAAACTATTATTATAAAATTCAAAATAGCGATTCTTCAAATTATTATTATAAAGAAGCTTTTAAAGTAAAAGATTTTATTGATACAAAAGGTAAAAATCAAATTCTAGCAAGTAATGAGCTTATATATACTATTACTGAAGAACACCGTCTTTTAGAAAAACATGAAACCGATTTAAAAAATCAAGAGTTAAGGTTAAAAAACAAACAGAAGAATATCCTGATATTTTTTGCTTTAGTACTTTTCCTTTTACTTGTACTAAGCTTGTTTAATAGTTATAAACTTAAGAAAAGCAGGAAAGAGATTCGCGAAAAGAATAAAGAAATTACGCTTAAAAATAAGCAAGTTAAAATAGCACTTTCAGAAAAGGAAGTATTATTAAAAGAAGTTCATCATCGTGTTAAAAATAATTTACAAGTGATTTCGGGTTTACTGGAGTTACAAAATATATCTGTTACTGATGAAAGTGTAAAGTTGGCATTGAAAGAAGGGCAAAACAGAATTCAATCAGTTGCCTTAGTACATAAAATGATGTATCAATCAGAGAATGTGAGTAAGGTGAATATGCAAAACTATTTAGAAGAGTTACTTCAGGTATTAGAGCTGTCCTATGCAAGTTCACAAAAAAATACTCAAACCGTGATTAATGCTAAGGGGGTTGATTTGGATATAACACTAGCTGTTCCGATAAGTTTAATTGTAAACGAAGCAGTTTGTAATGCGTATAAACATGCTTTTGAAAATAAAAAATTAGGTAATATAAAAGTAACAATTAATAAAGAAAAGGATACAAGTTATTCTTTATTGATCAAAGATGATGGAATTGGATTACCGAATGGATTTGATGTTAAAAAGTTAAAATCAATTGGTTTTGACTTGATACACGGATTAGCAAGGCAGTTAAAAGGAAAGTTAACTGTAAATAGTACTGAAGGAACAGAAATTAAAATAACATTTTCAAGCACTACATAAATGGAAGAAGCAGTAAAAATATTAATTGTTGAGGATGAATATATCACCGCCAAAACACTTTCTAATTTTCTAGAAGCTTCTGGGTATACAGTGGTAGGTTGTGCTATGGATACTGATGAGGCTTTATCTTATTTAAAAAACACTGCTATTGATTGTGTAATTTTGGATATCAATTTAAATGATGATAAGGACGGAGTTTGGATAGCGAATTATATAAAAGAAAATTATCATATTCCATTTATATTTTTGACAGCTTATACGGATAAGGATACTATATCAAGAGCTGTACAAACAAGTCCATTTGGTTTTTTAGCGAAACCATTTCAGAAAGTAGAGCTTTTTTCGGCTATAGAAATTGCCCTTCACAAACACAATGAATTAAGATTGCTTAAAAACAATTCTGTGGAAAATGAAGAAAATCGTATAAATACGGTTTTTTTAAAAAATGTAGATAGGTTTGATAAGGTAGTTGTTAGTGAGATATGTTTTATAGAATCTCAAAAAAATTACTTGTTAATTCATACAAATAATATGGTGTATAAACACAGAGCAACTCTAAAGGATTTTGTTGAAATGTTACCACAAACGGATTTTGTAAAAACACATAGAGCATTTTTAATTAATAAGGATAAAATTACTTCAGTAGATAAATCCAATCATATAATAAATGTTTTAAATTGTAACATACCTGTGTCTAAAGCTTTTAGGTCGGAAGTGTATCAAAAAATTAATTTAAGTTAGAGTAAGCAGAATTTCATCCCAACATATAAGCTGATTGTCCCTTAAGTTATGATGTTTCCAGCTTTTAAGAGTACTTTTGAAGTATAATTTTAAAGGTAGAACATAATTACTAAGATTGTATTTAATTTTTTCGGGTAATTAAATTAGATATTACAATCAAGGTATTAGAGGTTTTTGGTTAATTCACATTTAATCCTTAATTATGGTTTACGATGACTTGTTATAATAACTTTTTAAAAATTGGGATTTAAAGTTAATTCGGGTATTAATTTTAACAACAAGTCATTAATTAATCTAAAGGAGCGCTTTCTAGCGCTCTTTTTTTTGCTTAATTAAACTAGTAATATAATTTCATAAAAGACTAATTATTGTTTATTTGTATAATAGGTGTAGCTAAAATTAAGCAATCATTTGTTTATGTGCTAGATAACTTTAAGGAGATAATACCGCCTATAATTATTTATAGGCGGTTGCTGTTTACTTAAGGGGAATATTATTGAATGAGTACTTTTAAAATTTGTTGTTGATTATTTGTTTTGATTGATAATAAATACAAGCTATTGGAAAAGTTTGTGGTGTTTATGGTAATAATTTCATTTCCTTGGGAAGCAATTGTATTTATCTGCCTTCCATTCATGTCTTTAATAGAAATGCTGACTTCTTCATTTAAAAGAGAGCAATCCAGATGAATTTTATTATTGTTAACAGGGTTGGGGTAGAGCTTAATTAAATTGTTTAGTTGAAAATCATTAGTAGCTAAAGAATTTATTGAAATACAGTTAGAAATTCCATTGCATCCATTTTCTGTAACTTTAACGGCATAATTCCCATTAGTAGTAGGAGTAAAGCTTTGATTCGTTTCGCCATTTACAAATGTATTTCCATTATTACAGTCTATCCACTGATAATTTGCTCCAGCTAAATTAACTGATAATGTATTGTTGTTATTAGTAATTGTATAACTCGGATTAGTGGCATATTTACAAGTTCTTAATTTGTATTGTTCTATTTCTACTTCTGTCATATGATGAATATTATTGGCAGGAGCGGCATTTATGGTATAATAATAAAAAGCCTCAGAATCAGCTTGACTTAATCCCATGGCTACATAATAGTTAATATAGGGCAAGTGGTTGGCATGTCCAACAGGAAAACTAGTGGCACTATTAGTGCCATCACTCCATGAGTGAACACCTATCTCGGCGCCTGTATCAATTATTCGTTTGTTACCGGCAAAAAACATATCGGTTGCTCCAGAGGCAATAAAGGCATCTTTATTATAAGCATTTACAGCAGGTAAATAAGTAGTGTAACCTCTATTCTTTAGTTTTTGGGCGGCTTGTAAATTTGCGGTATCGTCATCACTTCCTGACATTTGCATAAAAACCAAAGTGGTCACGTTGGGGTAATTATCAATAAAGGTTTGGGTAACTGCAGGGGTAGAACTATCTATTACACCGTGTAATACAGCAAACTGTGCGGTGTTACTAGGAACCTCAAAGCGTAAAGGGGCATTTTCATTTAGTGTTAAAGTATTTAAATAAGTACTTAAACCTGTTATTTCTGGTGTACAATTACAACTCTCAGGTGTGGTTTGAGCTTGTGTGACATAACTTATAAAAGCAATAAGTAGCAGGAATTGTGGTAAGGGAAATTTATTCTTCATATCTAAAAAAATTGATTAATTATATTTTTATAGATATGGTATATAGAAAAGACTATACAAACTTAGTTAATACACCCTCCCAATTTCTTCCATATGTTAGAGGGTAATTTGATTACAACATAAATTCACTTCAAATATATAAAATTATTTTTAATACTGACACCATGTCATATTTTTTCTCTTGGCACACAAATTGACATTAGCTAATCGTAAAAGTTAAACGAATACATAATTTAATATAATAAAGATGAGTAAAAT